>Ga0079992_153587_pt1 | contig 79507 bp, 61 predicted proteins | sample FaiFalFF_MnMetaG_3_FD_69197 | JGI IMG/M metagenome (GOLD analysis project Ga0079992, IMG submission 69197) | Freshwater microbial communities from Yellowstone National Park, Wyoming, USA - Fairy Falls B (FF_Mn_B) MetaG (SPADES assembly) (version 2) | ecosystem: Environmental > Aquatic >...
AGCAAACAGGTAGGGCCGGTACCGGGCCGGGGCGACCAGCGGCCCCAGGAGCATGGCCAGGCCGACGGCCATCGAGAACCATCGGGCTCGGACCGATAGGGGTCGGGCTTTTGTCGGGAGGGGCAGGCCCAGGAGCTGAGCGAGGGCCGAGGCCGTTCCGAATATGCCCGGAAAGATGGTCGCATACGCAAACAAGGAGCCGATCCACTCCTCGACGAGGCTCTCGGGAAGATTCTGATAGACCCAGTTCCGCAAGAGCAGGTTGTAGTCCTCGAAGATGAGCCAGCAGACGTTGGAGGCAATGAGCATGAAGATAAACTCACCAGGATAATTCTGAAGAAAAGACCGACGGGTGCGGCGGTCCAGCCAGGCGTCCAGAAACAGGATGTAGCCCCACCAGACGATGGGCGTGAACCACGTGGCGACCCACCGGTGGAGGGCCGGCAGGATGCCGTAGTGAAAGCCGGCCCACCGGACGACCTTTGCCAAGGCAATGAGAGTTAGACCCACCCATCCGTACCATGCCATGGAACGGCACTCCGGAGTTCTCCAGGATAGAACGCACGCCGGGTATCCAGGCTCTTCATCGTCACTTCGTTACCTCTAACGATGGGTAGCCGATCCAATACCGCCCGACATTTTCGAGCAGGTCCCTACGAACTTGGGCCCCACGAGGTTCAATATTACATCAGAAGGGCCTCATTACTCGTTACTCGTCACTCGTTACCCGTTACTTGTCACCCGTCACGCCATTCCTCTATGAACACCGCCCACCCGTAGGATCGGGTCCACCGGTCTATCAGCCATGACGCGGCGACCCGCCGGGCAGGTCTACGACCGTCGTGGATGAAGAACGCCCTTGCCGGGCCATCGCCTTCGGTCTCCACACCGACGACGACCACGTAATGGAACCGCCGGTAGGGTCCCCGGGACAGGTTGAGCAGAAGGAGGACCGGCCGACCGGACTGAATCGTAGCCGTCAGGGCCGCCGAGTCGCCCGGCACTCGCCGGTAGGCCACGCCGTGCGTCCGCAGGAACCCCTCGACTTCCAGGGGCATGAGGCCCTGGGGGGCCTCGACCGTCTCCAGGGCGGCCCGCAGGTTCTCCAAGCCGGCGTGGGTCAGGAGGATTCGAAGCGACGTGAGGCCGCAGTCCCGGTCCTGCTGTTGGGCGTAGAAAGGGACGTCCAGGATGCGACGGTGGGCTGACGTCGATCCACAGCCTGTCAAGGCAATTAGGGCGATGAGGCCCAGGCTTCCGGCAATCCATGGAAGGCGACGTCTGCGCATGGGCGGCTCCTCCGTCCCCACCGAATGGGTCTGCAGACCCAGAGTTGCAGGAACTACGGCCTATCGGCGGTCTGCCCGGGACCCCTGAGGGGCCCACTTCTCGAGACCCCACCGGTGGACTCGTTGGCGGGCCTTCCCGACGACGTCGACCGGGAGCTCCAAGGGTGCCGGGTAGAACGTCTTCCAGGTGGCATCGACGCCGATGGGAGTTGAGTAGAGGGGCCGGAGGCCGGACCATTCCATGGGAAGGCACAGCCAGTCCCGAGCCGGGTCGAAGCGGGTGAAGATCCCCCAGAGGAGGAGAGTCGGGTCGTCGAGGGGGACGTCGGGGCTGACGACCCACACCCACAGGAAGGGACGTAGCCGGGGATGGGCCAGGACCTCGGTCAGGAGGCGTCGGACGTCGACGAGACCGTGGACCTGCAGGATCAGATGACCCCCCGGCCACACCCGGGTGGCCCGGACACCCCAGGGAAGTTCGGACGGCGGGACCGGTTCCGTCGGCCAGGGCCGGGCCCGAAAGACCCGGTCCGTGGCGTTCAGGATGACCTTACTGCCGGCGTGGAGGGTCGGCGTCGTGAAGTCCAGTGTATCCGCCGGAGCCGTCGGCAGGACCGTCAGATGTCGAGCCGGGTCGAAGCGGTCCCAGAGGGTCGCCAGGACGGCCGACCAGTCGGCTGGGTCGACGTCGGGCGGGACGAGGATCAGACACTTGGTTAGGGAAAGCTGGCCCTGGCCGAGGAGACCGAGCCCGACCCGCATGGCCTCCATCGGGTGGCGTTCCTCGACGGAAACGACCAGGAGGTGGTGAAAGCCCGTCTCCGGATAGGCCCACAGGCGCCGAACGGACGGGAAGAGGACCCGGATGAGGGGGCCGACCATCTCACCGGCGGCGACTCCCATGAACCAGTCCTCTTGAGGCGGCTTGCCGACGACGGTCGAGGGATAGACGGGCCGTTCCCGACGGGTGACGGCCTGGACGTGAAAGACGGGAAAGGGCTGGACCCCGGAATAATGGCCGAAGTGGTCCCCGAAGGGCCCTTCCAGACGGCGCTCCCGAGGTGGGACAAAGCCCTCCAAGACGAATTCGGCCCGGGCGGGGACTTTCATCCGGAGGGTTCGAGCCCGCACGAGGGGCACGGGACGACCCCGAATCCAGCCGGACCAAAGGATTTCGTCCATCTCTTCCGGAAGCGGCAGGACGGCGCACAGCATCGTCACCGGGTCACAGCCCAGGACGACGGCAACCTCCAGGGGTTGCCCCCGGCGTTCGGCTTCATAGTAGTGGGCCCGTCCGCCTTTCATGCTCTGCCAGTGCATGCCGGTCGTCTTTTCGTCGTATACGTGGAGCCGGTAGATGGCGACATTCCGCGTATGAAGGACCGGATGATGGGTCACGACGAGGCCCATCGTGATGAAGGGGCCTCCGTCGTAGGGCCAGCACGTGATCACGGGGAGGTCCCGCAGGTTCGGTGCCTCTACGACGGCCTGAACAGGGGCCCGACGGACCGTCCGGGGGAAGCTCCGCCACAGCCGAAGGCCGAGCCGAAATAGTTCCCCGAGGGTCCGAAAGGTCGGCGGCCGCCGCACGAGGTCCAGCCACCGCAGAAACTCCTCAGCGATGGCCGAGGGCTCCCGTCCGAGGGCCCACACGATGCGTTCCATGCTTCCAAACAGGTTGATGACCAGGGGAAAACGGGCACCCTGGACATTCTCGAAGAGGAGGGCCGGACCCTCCCGGCGGACGACCTCCTGCGCGATGGCGGAAACCTCTAAATAGGGGTCGACGGGTTCCCGAACGCGTACCAGGTGACCCCGCTGTTCCAGAAACCTTAGGAACTCTCCCAGGTTCGCAAAGGGCCACCCGGGGATGTCCCTACCCACCCTCATTTCGACGGCCTCCCGAGAGAGTGCAAGATACAGGATGGCAGGAGCCGTGTTCAAACGATGGGAGGGCTTCGGTCGTTACGGATGATGGACATAGGACAGTAGGGCAATAAGGCAGTAAGGCAATAGGGCAGTCGGGCCATACGGTATGAGCCGGGTACGGGGTCTTACGGATTCCTTGGAGCGGCCTCTTCACTGCGTAGCTCCTATGGATGCCGGTCCCAGGAACCAGGTACTGGGTATCGGACCCCAGGTGCCTGATACCTGAGACCTGGCACCTGATACCCAGTACCTGAGGGTAGGGCCTTTCGGGCCGTCCAGGCCCAGGGCGACCAGCCCATCATTTACCCCGTCACTCTGTCACTTCGTCACTCCTTTACCCCACGAGGTCCGCCAGATAGTCCGCAAAGGCCATCGAGGCCGTAAAGGCCGGCGAAACGGCGTTCAGGACATGGAGGGCCGCCTCGTCCCGGAGGACCTGAAAGTCCATGACGAGGCCATGCGTCGGCCTGTGAACGAGCTGAGCCCGGATGCCGACCCGCTCGGCCCGGACGAGGTCCCCGGCCCGAACGGCCGGTACGAGGTCCCGAACCGCCCGGAGGAATCCGCCGGGAGCGTGACGGCGAACGGCTTGGACCGCAAAGCGCCGGAATTCCGGGTTCCGGACGAATAACACGGCGACCCGTCCCAGGATTCCGATGGCTTCGGGTGAAAGCCCGGACAGACGCCCGTAATGGGATCGCCCCAGGGCCGGACTCGCCGTGGGGCCTACGTAGACGACATCGTCTACGCCCCGCGTCAGGTGGACTCCCAGATAGGGGAACTTCAAGTCCGGTACGGGAAAGATGTTTCCTCGGACCAGATGGCTCCGGTCCGGCCGGAGTCGCCGATACGTGCCCTTCAACGGCAGGATGACGTATTCTCGACCGACTCCGAAAGCGTGGGCGATCCGGTCGGCGTATGCACCGGCGGCGTTAACCAGAAATCCGTAGGAGACAGGCCCGTGCGAGGTCTGAATCCGTCGAGGTCCCGCCGGCCCCAGGACCGTCGTACCGTACCGAATCGAGACCCGCCCCGTGCGGGTCAGTTCGTCGGCCAGGGCTTGCAGGATCGATCGGGGGTCGACGACGGCCGTATCGGCCACGAAGAGGGCCGTATCGTACCGGGTCGAGGCGTAGGGTTCGATGTCGGCTAAAGTCCGGCCGTCGATCCATTCGGCCCGGGCCCCGTTGGCGTCGGCCCGCCGCTTGATCTCCTGAAGGGTCGCCAGGTCGGCCGGTCGGGTCGGCAGGAGGACCTTTCCCGTCGTCCGCAGGGGCAGGCCGTACTCTTGGCAGAAGGCCTTCAGTCGGCGGTTTCCCTCCACGCAGAAGCGGGCTTTCAGGGAGCCGGGCTCGTAGTACACACCGGCGTGGAGAATGCCGCTGTTGCGGCCGCTGGCGTGCCGTCCCAAGGTCGCCTCCCGCTCTAAGACGAGGATGCGGGACACACCCCGCCGTACGAAGGCCCGGGCCAGCGTCAGGCCCACGATGCCGGCTCCGACGATGCAGACGTCCCACGTCTCAGCCATGCAAACCTACTGGAAGACATAAGATGCAGGATACAGGATGCATGATGCAGGATAGGGCTTCGGGGAGGGCAGAGTTCAAACCTGCATCCCATGTCCGCATTTCAAAGCTTAACCAGGATGCATACCCCGTGTGCGGGTTTTTCGAAGGCAGGTGCCGGGTACCGGGTACCGGATTCGGTGTCCGGCCTTCGGCCCTCGGCCTGGACAAAGGAGGAGGGAAGGTCGTACCTCCCTCGCCCCTCATCCCTCCATGGCCGAGGGCCGGATACCGAGGACCGAGCCGGGGGACCGGCTATCTGGCACCTGGGACCCGGTACCTGAGCCGGTCCGACACCGAGGACCGAACACCGAGCGCCGAGGACCGAGCCCGGCTACTGGAAAACGCGCACACCGGGTATGCACGATGCAGGATAGAAATGTCAGGATTCGGATTACCTGGTACCCGGAACCCGGTACCTGGCACCCCTGCCCCATTCCCACATTTCAAATCTTAACATGGATGCAGGATACAGGATGCACGATGCAGGATAGGAAGGGTTCGGATCCTGGCTACCTGGTGCCCGGAACCTGGTACCTGGCACCATCCCCACATTTCAAATCTTAACAAGGCAATAGTGCTTTGTTAAGCTGAGATGGGGAAATTGGACATGGGTCCCAGGTTCCAGGTCCCGGGTACCTGACAGCCGAGATCCGAATCCGTATTCTATCCTGTATTCTGCATCTTGCATCCTGCATCATGCATCCTGCATCCATATCTTACCAGAGCACTCCGTCACTCCATCACTTCGTCACTCCGTCACTTTTTGGGGCATCCCGCAGACAGCCCTGCCGCCAGTTCCGCTGTTCCAGCAGGGCGTCCAGCCGTCGGAGGACTTCCGCCTTGTCGTTGGCCCACGATGGGGCGATGAGGTCCTGGGGCGGCGATTCGGCGACCAATCGGTGGAGGACGACCTCCGGCGGCAGGTAAGCGATGAGTTCGGCCAGGAGTTCGACGTACTCGTCCATGTCCATGAGGGGCCAGGGCTTTCGGAGGTATTGGACACCCAGGACCGTGCCCCGGACGATGTGAAGGTTGTGACACTTGACGCCATCGATGGGCCAGTCGGCGACCGTCCGAACGGTCGTCCGCATCATCTCCAGGGTCTCGCCTGGCAGGCCCATCAGCAGGTGGACGCACACCTTCAGGGGCGTGTCGGCCAGACGGCGGACCCAGGCCTCGTAGAGGCCTGCCGTTTCAGCCCGATTTACGCGGGCCAGCGTCTCGTCGTGGACGGTCTGGACGCCGAGTTCGAGCCAGACCTCGTGGGTCTTCGTATACGTCCCGAGCAGGTCCACGACCTCGTCGGACAGACAGTCGGCCCGGGTGCCGATGGCGAGGGCCACGATGCGGTCGTCCAGAAAAACATGGTCATAGATCCGCTTCAGGACCGAAACCGGCGCGTAGGTGTTCGTGTAGGCTTGGAAGTAGAGGATGAACTTTCGGGCGCCGTACCGACGCTCGGCCCGTTCGATGCCCTGGCGGATCTGGTCTCGAAGGGGAATCTTCGGCGAGAAGTTGAACGTGTCGTTGTTGCAGAACGTACAGCCGCCGTAGGCGACCCGGCCGTCCCGGTTCGGACAGTTGAACCCGGCGTCGACCGAAACCCGTTGGACCCGCTCGCCGAACCGTTCCCGGAGGTATTGATTCAGGGTCCGATACCGCATCGGCCTCTCTACAAATGCAGGATACAAGATACAGCAAGATACAGGATGCAGGATAGAGTGATGTCCTCCATTTTTTTATCCTGCATACCCGGTGTGCAAGCTTTTCGAAGACGCCTGGGTCCCGGCCTCCCATTCAGGTATTCGGTCCTAAGTCCCGGGTTCCAGGTATCGGGTACCGGGTACCCGGTACCTGGTACCTGATACCCGGTACCGGATTCGGTCCGACGCCGAGGGCCGGACACCGAGCACCGGAAAACGCGCATACTGGGTTTGCATCCTGTACCCTGCATCCAAAGCTGGCATGGGGAGGCGAGGTCCCAAACCCGGACCCTACACTTCTCTCCCCATCGGCCGAAGGGCCGGTCGGGCCAAGGCGGCCAGGACCTTACGGTGGGCACGGGGGATGGGGATCCGCCGCAGATAAGCCTGGGGAAACCACTGCCAGCTCCGGAACATCTCCGTCGAGGCCATGAGCTCATCGACCGTCGGCGGTGCCCACCCGTCCGGCCACGGAATCCAGACGGGCCGCATGTGCCACCGCCGATGCGTGAACGCGTGGACGACGGGACCGAGGACTCGGAGGACCGTAGCGGCGACCCGAAGGCCCTGGCGAGACCAGGGCTCCAGAAGGTCGGCGGCTACGTCGCCCGTCCGTTCGGGCCACATCGGGAACAGCCACATGTCCTGCAGGAGGCCATCCCGCTTGTGACCGAGGAGCCAGCGGTCCCGGTGACTCCACAGGACGACCCACCACCGCTCCTCGGGCGGGGCCGGGCCCGATGCGGGGGTCGGAAACCGGTCCGGCGACCCCGTCGAAAGGCCCTGACAGAAGACCCGGACCGGACAGTCCCCACACCGGGGCCGCACGGGCGTACAGACCGTGGCGCCGAGCTCCATCATCGCCTGATTGAACGTGCCGGGGTCCCGGGGGTCGACCAGGGCGTCGGCCCAGGCTTGAAGGTCCCGGCGCCCGGGTCGTTCGACGGCCATGAGTCGGGCCAGCACGCGGCGGACGTTTCCGTCCACGACGCCCGTAGGCACCCCAAAGGCGATGCTGACGACCGCTCGGGCCATGTAGGGTCCGACGCCCGGAAGGGCGAGCCACTCCTGGACCGTCTGGGGCCATCGACCGCCCCGGTCCCGCACGATGCGGCGGGCCGCCGCATGGAGGTGGCGGGCCCGGCGGTAGTAGCCCAGGCCCTGCCAGTAGCGCAGGACTTCGGTCAACTCGGCGGCCGCCAGGGCCTCGACGTCGGGGAAGCGGCGGACGAAACGTTCATAGTAGGCCCGAACCGTCTCGACCCGCGTCTGCTGGAGCATGACCTCCGAGACCCACACCCGATAGGGGTCCCGAGAACGACGCCACGGCAGGTCCCGGGCATGCTCCCGAAACCACGCCCGCAGGACGTCCCGAAAGGCCTCAACTGGAAAGTCGTTCATGGCTTAGTCCCAGTGATGAAGTGACGGAGTGACGAAGGGATGGAGTGACGGAGCGCTCTGGTAAGATATGGATGCAGGATGCATGATGCAGGATGCAAGATGTAGGATAGAGATGGCCAGGATTCCGATTACCTGGCACCTGGGACCTGGTACCCGGCACCGGAGCCGGTCCGACGCCGAGGGCCGGATACCGAGCACCGAAGACCGAGCCCGGCTACCGGAAAACGCGCACATCGGGTATGCATCCTGTATCCTGCATCCATTTCTCAACAAAGCGGTAGAATCCACCCCTGGCATCCGACCTCCTCTTCGTCACCCCATCACCCCGTCACTCCGTTACCCCGTCCCTTTTATCATCGCTCGACATCCTCGAACAGACCCTTACGAACTTGGACAGCACGAAGGTCCATAAGATGGCCACGCCCCATCACGGATGCGGCGGTCGGCCCCGACGGGAGGGCGGCCCGATAGCATTGCGATACCATACCTCGACCTGCAAGGTCGTCTCCCGCGTCAGCGTGCCAGCCACGCCCTGCACCCGAAGGCTATGGGAACCCTCCTCGACCCGGCCGAGAATCCGGATCGTCAGCCGACTGCTCCCCGACCCGTCGGCAAGGAGCGTCACCGGGTTGGGGGCAAAGTCACACGTCATTCCGGCCGGAAGGTCCCGACAGGCCAGGACGACGTTGGCCTGAAAGCCGTTTCGAGACTGGAGCGTGCACAGGCCTGCGGCGGGTCGGCCCGGAGATGCGGCGATCTGGGTCGGCTGGCATTCGATACTGAAGTCCGGCGATACCGGACACTGGCGAACGGTCCCGCCGTCGGTGTCCACCGCGCCGGCTGTAGAGATGACGGGGACGGCGCCCGTATCGGCTACCCCGGCAGGGGTGGAAGTGGTCTGGACCGTAGCCGTCTGCGGGACGGCAGACGTGGCCTGTACCAGGGGGCAGGGACTTCCTACATCCCCAGTCCCATCCGTTCGGACGACCCACACGTCCCGGTTCAAGGCGTTGAACGACTGAGACATGCCAGCGATGACCAAACCCCCGTCGGGCATGGCCTGAATGGCGTAGGCCCAGTCATAGCTGACCCCGCCGTACCGTTTCTGCCACACGACTCCACCGTCGGGTCGGAGCCGCAGGACCCAGAAGTCTCCCAGATACACGGCCCCAAAGGACGTCGTAAAGCCGGCGACGACCAGATCCCCGTCGGGCAGGGTCTGCACGGCGTAAGCGTAATCGTCCGCCGCACCCCCATAGGTGGTCGTCCACTGGACGGAACCCGATCCGTCCAGCCTGAGGACCCAGACGTCGTTCGCTCCGACCCCGAAAGACTCCGTGTAACCGGCGACGACAAACCCTCCGTCGGTCGTGAGGTCGACCGAGTTTGCCCAGTCCTGCAGGCCGCCCCCATAGGCCCTCTGCCAGAGGACGTTCCCCACCGCATCCAGCCGCAGGACCCAGGCATCGTAACTCCCGGCCCCGAAGGATGTCGTAAAGCCGGCGACGACAAAACCCCCGTCGAACGTCGTACGAATCGAATACCCCACGTCACTCCCCCCGCCGCCGTATCGCTTTTGCCACACGACGTCCCCCTGGGCGTCCAGCCGTAAGACCCAAGTGTCCAGCCCCGCCGCTCCAAAAGCCGTCGTGGCCCCTACGACGACGAAGCCCCCGTCCGGTGTCAGGTCCAGGCCGTACGCCACGCCGGGTCCGTAGGCTTTTTGCCATACGAGGCTACCGGTCGGGCTTAGACGAAAGACCCATGCCCTCGATTCCCCACCGGCCGTAAAAGAATAGGTGTAGCCCACGACGACGAAGCCCCCGTCCGGCAAGGGTCGAACGGCATAGGCCCCGTCGGTTCCGCTTCCACCGAACGCCTTTTGCCAAAGGAGATTTCCGTCGCCGTCCAGACGCAGGACCCAGGCATCCGCCCCGCCAGACCCGAAGGAGTCCGTAAAACCGGCGACGATGAAGCCCCCCTCGGGAGTCGTTCGCACCGAGTAAGCAATCTCGACCTGATTCCCGCCGTACGTCCGAGCCCACGTCTGGGCGAGGACCGGTTCTCGCCCTCCCCACAGGAAAAGGCCGCTCAACAGGACGAGTCGCTTCATGGTCCGAATGCTCTACGTCCGAGCCCCGCACGCGAGAGCGGGGTCCACGACATCCCAGTGCCGTACTCTGATGCTTAGAGTAACGGGTGACGAGTAACGAGTGACGAGTAATAAATCATTGCCACCATTGCCCTACTGCCTTATTGCCTTACTGCCCTATTGCCCTACTGCCTTACTGCCCTACTGCCGTATTGCCCTGCCTTACTGCCCTACTGCCAAATCGCCTCGGCTCCTCCCGAGATTCGGAATCCACAGGTCCTGTGGAAGACTCGCGGAGAAGTCTCGACAGAGAGCGTTTCTCGGACGATCGTCCTCGGGATTCTCCCCCTACCACGGATCGTGGTCAAGCGCCGGGATGGTTCCCATCTATGGTGTCTTGAAACCGCACGGCGCCTGGCGTGAGACCTCGACCCGGCCTCTTCAAATGCGGAATAGAAGGGACAGCGCGAATAAGGACATGGGGGGAAGTAACGTTCGATGGCCGGATTGCATCGTCGCGTCGCTCTATCCCTTCGTCACCCCCTCACTTTTACCGGATAAGACCCGCTGGCGAAACAGTTGAAGCTGGACCATCATCGGCTCCAAAAACCACTGGGCCGCTGAGGCCCACCGACAGCCCATCGCAATCCGGTGGGCTTCGTCCAGGAGGCGCTCGACCTTGTCCAGCACCGCCGGCCACGGCATGAGCTTCCAGTACGTCAGCCGGCGGACGTCCTGGCGCACGTCTTTGCCCGTGACAGACGGCTCGCCATAGACATCGAAGATGTCGTCCAGGCACTGGAAGGCCCGACCGATGGTCGTTCCAAACCGGCGGAGGCTCACCATCTCCATCGGGTTCGCCCGACTGAGGAGACCGGCCGTGACCGTGACAAACTCAAACAGCACGGCCGTTTTATACAAATGGATCTGATCGACGGTCGCTTCGTCCCAGGCCGGTGGGTGCAGGTCTTGCCATTGACCCGTGATGAGACCCGGTCGACCGATGGTCCAGGCCAGCTGTTGGATGATCTGAAGCGTCGTAGCGGGTTCCACGCTGGGAAGCCGGGCGAGGACTTCATAGGCCAGGTTGACGAGGCTGAAGGCCGTCAGGATGGCGGCGTCCTCACCGAAGGTGAGGTGCACGGCGGGATGACCCCGCCGGAGTTTGGCGTCGTCCATGCTCGGCAGGTCGTCCAGGATGAGCGATGCCGCGTGGACCATCTCGACGGCGGCCGCCGCCAGGAGGGCATCCGGCTTGGGGCCTTGCAGGGCCTCCGTGAGACTGACCAGCAGAAGGGCCCGGAGCCGCTTGCCGCCGTCGACGGTCGCATACTCCATAGCGTTCCGAATCGTCGGGGGCACGTGCGGCGGCGCCGCGGCCAGGATTTCCCGTAGGACCGTCTCGACCTGCTCCCGCAGGGATCGCAGGGGCGGAGCGTCCAAGCCTTCCCAGTCCATCACTCGGCCTCACCGGGCTGGGTACACTCGATCCTACCCAAAGGAGCGGCCGGGATAAAGGCCTATGGACGAGGGACGGGTGCCGTATGTCCCGACGCCCATCGGCCCGGGGGCCGGCCCTGCCCTCCCCTCGGACGAAGGGGTTCTGCTACTATAGAAGGGAGAACTCGGGCGTCCCGCTCGCTGAGGAGGCATTCGATGATCCGGAAGAAGTACTCCAAAAACCGCTGTTGGGTCACCTTCGAGGTGCCGGGTGGCGAAGGCGTGGAATGGGTCGAGATCGTGGGTGAATGGAACGGTTGGCAACCCGAGCCGATGCATCTCCGGAAGGACGGCGCTTACAGCCTCACGAAGGTCTTTCGTCCCGGCGAGGCCTACCGGTTCCGCTATCGGATCAACGGGAGCGAGTGGAGAAATGACGAGCAGGCGGACGGCTATGTACCCAACCCCTTTGGGAGTGAGGACTCCGTCGTCCGGGTCTAATGGACTTGGCTTTGGGAACGTCTATGGAACCTCGCGTCGTCCAAGATGTCGAGCGGTATATCAACGGCCATGCATACCCCGTGTGCGTTTTCCGGTACCTGGCCTTCCGGCTCGGTCTTCGGTGCTCGGCGTCCGGCCTTCGGCGTCGATTCGGCTCCGGTGCTGGGTACCAGGTCCCAGGTGCCAGATAGCCGGTCCCCCGGCTCAGTCCTCGGTATCCGGCCCTCGGCCATGGAGGGTTGAGGGGCGAGGGAGGTACGACCTTCCCTCCTCCTTTGTCCAGGCCGAGGGCCGAAGGCCGGCCACCGAATCCGGTACCCGGTAGCTGGCACCTGTCTTCGAAAAACCCGCACACCGGGTATGCATCCTGCATCCTGTATCCTGCATCTGATTTATTACTCGTTACCCGTCACTCGTGACTCGTCACCCATTACTCGTTATCCGTCCCTTCCGAGGTCCGCTCCATCGACGAGGGACCCGGCTCTTGTCTGAAGCCTTCCCACGCCGCCCGGTCGACCCACCAGATGAGGTCGCCTTGCAGAGGCCGCACAGCGCTGGCTGGACAGCCCCAGGGGTCCGGCGGGTCGGCCAGAGCCCGTCGAAGGGCCGCCGTCTTCTCGGGACCGGTCACGATGAAATAGACGCAATTCGCCTGATTCAAGACCGGCAGGGTGAGCGTCAGCCGGAGGGGCGGGTCGGCCCTCGGTTCCCGCACGGCGACGACCCAGCGTTCTTGCTCGGCCAGGGCCGGTGATCCCGGGAAAAGGGACACCGTGTGGCCGTCGGCACCGACGCCCAAGAGGACCAGGTCGAAGACGGGCCAGGGACCTCGAAAATGCGCTCGGAGCCGGGCTTCATACGCCCGGGCCGCCGCTTCGGGGTCCGGCTCCGTCGTCGGCATGGGATGAATCTGGTCGGGGGGGATGGGCACGTGGTCTAAGAAGACTTCCCGGACCATCCGGTAGGTGTTCCGGGGGTCCTCGAAGGGCACGTAACGCTCGTCGCCCCAGAAGACATGGACCCGGTCCCAGGGGACGTTGTCCCGAAAGGCCTCGACGAGGCGTCGGTACGTCCGATGAGGCGCCCGACCGCCCGAGAGGGCGATACCGAAGCGGCCTCGGTGGGCGACGACTGTCCGGATCCGCTCGGCCAGCGCCTCGGCGACCGCCTGGCTCAAGGCGTCGGGGTCCGGATACACCCGCACGTCGAGCCGTCTTTTCATGACCTACTGGTTGGATACGATGCAGGATGCATACCCGATGGATGCGTTTTCGGCTTGGTCCCCGGTGCTCGGTATCCGGCCCTCGGCGTCGACTCGGTACCGGGTATCGGGTCCCAGGTGCCGGGTGCCCGGTCCCCATCCTCAGTCCTCGGCGCTCGGTATCCGGTCTTCGGCCGTGGAGGGATGGGGGAAGAGAGATGGGACCTTCCCGGCCCTTCGTCCAGACCGGGGGCCGAGAACCGAAGGCCGGAAACCAAATAGGGTACCGGGCACCCGACACCCGGAACCCAGTACCTTATTGCCCTACTGCCTTACTGCCCTATTGCCTTACTGCCCTACTGCCCCATTGCCCTATTGCCCTACTGCCCTATTGCCTTACTGCCTCAACACAGAGGGCCCGCTACCGGATGCCCGTGTCGTAGTGAATCTCTACATAGGTCCACTCCCCAGGCCGGACGGTCACGACCTGCGGGGCGGCCCGGGGATACCGGTCCCTCGACTCCGGGATGAGCCGATACCGGCCCGGCGGCAAGGGAACTCGAAAGCGTCCCTCGGCATCCGAAGTAAAACGGACGACCTCCCGGCCGCCGTCTTCCGCCAGGACCCGAACCGTCGCCGCATAGGGCTTGTCCTGACAAGCCGGGTCGTCCTCCCGGACTGGCCCCGGACAGGTAGGACCGAGGAGGATGCGACCCGTGATGCCGCTGTCCGCCGAAGCCGTCAGAGGACATCCGGGGGGACCGGCCGCCAGCAAAAGCCAGGTCCCGACGACTCCGACGATGCTCTCCCACCGGCGCATGGCCGACCCTCCGAGTCCATGATACGAGCCCCTTTCGCCCAGTACAACCAGCCCCTCTCGGCGGTCATTTGACGTCCTTTGGAAGGCACCTGTAAGATAGAGGCCCGGCGTCGAGGGGCCCACGTATGGCCAAAAAGGCGGGCATCGTCCTTCGCTTCCGGGGCGTTCGGGGGAGTCATCCCGTACCGGGACCGCATACGGTGCGGTATGGGGGGAACACCTCCTGCGTGGAGGTCCAGGCGGGCGGTCATCGGATCCTCCTGGATGCGGGGACGGGAATCATCTCTTTGGGGGACGAGCTGTTTCAGGCCCATATCGCCTCGGTGCAGGAGACGGCCGTTTCCGAGTCGCTCGTCCTGACCATCTTGTTCAGTCATATGCACTATGACCACACGCAGGGTCTTCCCTTTTTCAAGCCCCTCTTCTTTCCCTCCACGACGTGCTTTCTGTTCGGACCCAAGACCCTGGAGGTCTCCTTTGAGGAGGGTCTTCGCCGGGCGATGGTCTCGCCTTACTTTCCCGTGAACCTGGAGGACCTCCAATCCGTCCGGGTCATCCGGAGCGTGAAGCCCAGCGAGGTCATCGTCTTTCAGGAAGGCTCGATGTATCCGGAAGTCTACAACGCCACACGGGAGCGGCATCTCTATCAAAATGCCCCCCTCAAGGTGTGGGTCGGCCATTCCTTGGCCCATCCCGACGGGGGCGTTTACATGTACCGCATCGAGTACCGCCACGCGGCCGTCGTCTACGTGACGGATACGGAGGGCTACGTCGGGGGCGACCGCCGGGTCATCCAGTTCGCTCGGGGGGCCGACGTCCTGATCCACGATTCCCAGTACATGCCGGAGGAGTACACGTCCTCGCTATATCCCGTGCAGGGCTTCGGGCACAGCACCTGTGAGATGGCCGCCGAAGTCGCTCGGGCGGCGGGGGTCCAGCGTCTTTACCTCTTCCACTACGATCCCCAATATAGGGATGAACAGATCGATGCCATGATCGAGCGGTCCCGGTCGATCTTCCCAAACACGGTAGGAGCGTATGAGGGCTTGACGGTGGAGATATAGAGCCTTATTAGGAAACGGATGCAGGATGCAGGATACAGGATGCAGGATGGGGCCCAGGGAGAGGACAAAATCCCAGCCTGCATGTCCGATGTGCGTGTTTGGCTCGGTCCTCGGCGTCGGACCGGCTCCGGTGCCGGAATCCGAGCCCTTCCTATCCTGCATCGTGCATCCTGTATCCTGCCTCCATAGCTCAGAGCAATAGAAAATAACGGGATTCTCGATGGGTCGGAGACGGGATACGATGGGGGACGCTCCGGCGTGGCTGGCACGGATCCTGATCGGATTCGGCCTCTTCTTGGTGGTCCTGGGTTTGCTCCTGTGGGGCCTGACCCGGTTGCCGGGCCTGGGCTTCCTGGGGCGTCTGCCGGGGGACTTCCACTGGAAGAGGGGCTCCGTCGAGGTATACTTTCCCCTGGCGACGAGTCTCCTGATCAGTCTGCTTCTGACCCTCCTGCTGAATCTCCTGTTTTGGCTGAAGCGGCACTGACCCCGAGACCTCTTCCGGGTCGGGGCCGACCGTGAAAAACATGGCTTGGCGCTTTCGCTTCACGACGCCCCGGATATGTCTGAGTCTACCGGCCCGGTCCGTCCGCGAGCTTCAACGGCTCGTGCGCGCTTACGAGACCCGGGTCGACCTCCTGGAAGTCCGCCTGGACTGGCTCCGAGACTGGACGGTCGAGGACCTGGAGTTCCTACGGGATCGACCGGTCCTCTGGACTTTCCGGCCTGTCCGGCAGGGTGGAGAGTTTGCGGGGACCGACAGCGAGCGGTTCGAGGTCTTGCGACAGATCGGGCGTCGGCGTCTCGGTCAGTGGGTCGACGTCGAGTGGGACGTGTGGCCACCCCTCATCATGGAGCTTCGGGGGTACTTTAAAGTCCTCTTGTCGTACCATCAGTACGACGGCCACCTCCCGCCCTGGCCGGACCTCGGGGAACTCTTCCGCGCCAAGCCGCACGACGCCGTCAAAATCGCCCTGACGCTCCACCGGTGGGCTGACATCGTCCGTTTCTTGGACATCGTCGAAGCCTGTCAGGCAGAAGGCTGGGATGGCGTGTGGGTCGTCATGGGACCTCGGGGGACCTGGCTCCGTATCCTGACGCCCTGGTTTGGGGGGCTCTGGACCTATGCGTCCCCGGAGGGGACCGGCCGGGCGACGGCGGACGGTCAGGTCTCCGTCGAGGAGTTGCGGCAGGTCTACCGCTATCCCGAGATGGCTCCGGACCATCGGATTTACGGCCTCCTGGGTGACCCCGTTGCCCATTCGGTGTCGCCTTATATCCACAATCGGCTCTTTCAGGAAGTCGGCTTGGCGGCCCACTATGTCCCCTTTGCCGTCGACGACCTGGAGGCCTTCCTACGGGTAATGCGTGTTCTACCCCTCGGGGGACTGAGCGTCACGGTGCCCCACAAGATAGCCATCCTCAGGTACCTCGACGACGTCGAGCCGGCGGCTCGGGACATCGGAGCCGTCAACACGGTCGTCCGCCGGGAGGACCGATGGGTCGGGGCCAACACCGACTGGGTCGGGTTCTGGCGACCCCTCGTTCGACGGTTCGGCGTTCGCTCCTGGCGGGCTCTGATCGTAGGCGCCGGTGGGGCGGCCCATGCCGTGGCCTACGCCCTCCGCCGGGCGGGATGCTCCTTCGCGGTGACGAACCGCACGCACGCGAAGGCCGAGGCCTTGGCCCGCCGGTTCGGGGGCACGGCCGTCCCGTGGGACGCCGTCAACCCGGGGGCCTTCGACCTCCTCATTCACACGACGCCCCTCGGTATGGCGCCCCATATCGATTCGCTCCCTCCTATCCCGGATGCCTGGCTGGTCGGCAAAGTCGTCTACGACCTCATCTACAACCCCCCGGAAACCCGACTCCTGCGACGGGCTCGGGCCGTCGGCGCTCGGGCCGTCCTGTCCGGCCTGCCGATGCTGGCCGAGCAGGCGGCCGAGCAGTTTCGGCTGTGGACGCTCCAGACGGTCCGAGCCGATGACATCGTCGCCCTGGCCCAGGCCCACTTGGAACGGCAGAGCGAAACGTTTAATATATTTGATTAGATTAGCGGGTGGCCCGGTAGGCGGCGTATGTATCCAAGCTCCGCCCGGGAGAGCGGAGTACTTTCCGATTCAGCCGTTCGGCGGTTCGGGACTTGCCGAATTTTGAGCCGTCGGAGGCCGGAGCATGAAGGCGCCCATTATCGGCATCGACCTGGGGACGACGAATAGTTGCGTCGCCGTCTTTCAGAATGACCGGGCCGAGGTCATCCCCAACAAGGAAGGTGCTCGGACGACACCCTCCATCGTGGCCTTCACCGAACGGGGGGACCGCCTGGTCGGTCAGATCGCCAAACGGCAGGCCCTCCTGAATCCGGCCAACACGATCTTTGCCGTCAAGCGCCTCATCGGCCGCAAGTATCAGTCCCCGCCGATCCAGCAGGCCCTGCCGCTCCTACCTTACAAGATCGTGCCGGCCCCCAACGGCGACATCCGCATCGTGGCCCAACAACGGGAATACAGCCCGGAAGAGATTTCGGCTTACATCCTGGCCTATCTCAAGGAGTGCGCCGAGGACTATCTCGGCGTCCCGGTCACCGAGGCCGTCATCTCCGTACCGGCTTACTTCGACGACGCCCAGCGGCAGGCGACCAAGGATGCCGGCCGCATCGCCGGCCTGGAGGTCCGCCGCATTCTCAACGAGCCGACGGCCGCCGCCCTGGCTTACGGCCTCGACAAGACGGACCGCCGGGAGATCATCGCCGTCTACGACCTCGGGGGCGGCACCTTCGACATCACGATCTTAGAAAACGACCGGGGCCAATTCCGGGTCCTGGCGACGGCGGGTGACTCCTTCCTGGGCGGGGAAGACTTCGACCAGCGCATCATCCAGTGGATGGTCGACAGCTTTCTGCAGGAGACGGGGATCGACCTCCGAGCGGACCGGATGGTCATGCAACGGGTCAAGGAGGCGGCCGAAGCGGCCAAATGCGAGCTGTCGTACCAGCCGGAGACCCGTATCCACCTCCCCTTTATCGCCGTCGACGCGTCGGGGCCGAAGCACCTCCAGATGACCCTGACCCGGGCCAAATTCGAGTCGATGGTCGAGGACCTCATTCAGCGAACCCTGGAGCCGTGCCGACGGGCCCTGCAGGACGCCGGCCTGAAGCCGCATGACGTCACGAAGGTCATCCTCGTCGGGGGTCAGACCCGGATGCCCAAGGTCCAGGAGGCCGTGGCCCGATTCTTCGGGACGGCCCCGAGTCGGGAGATCAATCCCGACGAGGTCGTCGCCGTCGGGGCGGCCATCCAGGCGGCCATCCTCGCCGGGGAGGTCCGGGAGATCACGCTCCTGGACGTGGTCCCCATGTCGTTGGGCGTCGAGATTCGGGGCGGCCGGTTCGTCCCCCTTATTCCCCGGAACACGCCGGTCCCGACCCGACACTCGCAGATCTTCACGACCGTGCAGGACAATCAGCGGGTCGTCGAGATCCACGTCCTGCAGGGGGAGAGCGAGCGAGCCTACGAGAATCGGTCCCTGGCCCGCTTTGAACTGACCGACATCATGCCGGCTCCGGCCGGAATTCCCCAGATCGAGGTCACCTTCGAGGTCGACGCCAACGGCATCCTGCAGGTCTCGGCCGTCGACGTCGCCACGGGCCGGGAGCAGTCCATCCGGGTCCATCCCTCCAGCGGCCTCTCCCGCAAGGAGGTCGAGCGCCTGGCTCTGCAGGCGGCCGACGAGGCCGAACGCCGTAAGCAGGCTCAGCAGGTCGAGAAGTACAAGAAGGAGCTGGCCGACCTCCTGGAGAACAGTCGGAAGGTCTACTCCCAGTTCGAGAACCATCTGGACGAGAGCGAGCGGAGCACCGTCCAGGCCGTCTTTCGCCAAGTCCAGGCCGCTCTCCATTCGGGGAACCTGAGTCAGCTCCAGGAGGCCATCGAGCAGATCCAGCAGGTGTCGGAAATCTTGACCCAGGCCATGTTCCGGACGGCCATGGACTCAGGCCCGAACCCGCCCCTCATTTGATACGGAAGGGAGTGACGAAGTGATGGAGTGACGGAGTAATCTTGTTACCCCGTCGCTCCGTTACTCCGTCACCCTGCCCCTTCGTCCCGGTGGGCTTGCATCTTACAATCCCCAGGGCTAAGTTAGAATTCCATACCTTTCCAGCCCCCCTGCCGAGAGGGCCGCCGTGCCGTTTGTCAAGGAGATCGTCGAGGGTCTTACGTTTGACGACGTCTTCCTGGAACCCCGAGCCTCCCGGGTCCTGCCCCAGGAAACGGACGTCTCGACCCGGGTGTCCCGTCACCTGCGTCTGAACATCCCCATCGTCAGCGCCGCCATGGACACGGTCACCGAGGCCCGCATGGCCGTGGCGATGGCCCAGAATGGGGGCCTCGGGGTCATCCACCGGAACATGTCGATCGAACGGCAGGTCCAGGAAGTCCAGCGGGTCAAGCGCTACGAGAGCTGGATCGTCCGGGAACCCATCACGATCGACCCCGACGCCTCCGTCCACCAGGCCCTGGACCTAATGGCCCGACACGGGATTTCCGGCATCCCTGTCGTTCGCAACGGATACCTGATGGGCATCGTCACGACCCGGGACCTGCAGTTTGAGACGGTCCGGTCGAGGCCGGTCCGGGAGGTCATGACGCCTCGGGAACGGCTGATCACGGCCCCCGAGGGGATCACCCTGGAAGAGGCCCGGTCGATCCTCCAGCGCCACCGGATCGAGAAACTTCCCCTCGTGGATGCCCAAAATCGCCTACGGGGCCTGATCACGGCCAAGGACATCAAAAAGACGGCTCAGTACCCCTTGGCCGTCAAAGACGCCCAGGGCCGCCTGCGGGTGGCGGCGGCCATCGGCGTCCAGGACGCCCCCGAGCGGGCGGCCGCCCTCATCGAAGCGGAGGTCGACCTCCTGGTCATCGACACGGCCCACGGCCACAGCCAGCGGGTCCTGGACACGCTTCGGTATCTGAAGTCCCGATACCCCGAAGTCGACGTCGTCGTCGGCAACATCGCCACCGAGGAGGCCGCTCGGGACCTGATCCGCTACGGCGCCGACGGCCTGAAGGTCGGCATCGGACCCGGCAGTATCTGTACGACCCGGGTCGTCACCGGCGTCGGCGTCCCCCAGATCACGGCTATCCTGCGGGTCGCCTCGGTCGCCCGGGATGCAGACGTGCCCGTCATCGCCGACGGCGGGATCCGGTACTCGGGCGACATCACCAAGGCCATCGCCGCCGGGGCGGACGCCGTCATGCTGGGCAACCTCCTGGCCGGGACCGACGAGAGTCCGGGCGAACTTATCCTCTATCAGGGCCGCTCTTATAAGGTCTACCGTGGGATGGGCTCCTTGGGCGTGCTGGCCCAGGGCCTCGGCCGGGACCGCTACAGCCAGGACGAAGTGCCGGATACGGCCAAGATCGTCCCCGAGGGCGTCGAGGGACGCGTCCCCTACCGCGGGACGGTCGCCCAGGTCCTGGCCCAGCTCGTCGGGGGCTTGCGGTCCGGCATGGGCTACTGCGGTTGTGCGACCCTGGCCGAACTGCAGACTCAAACCCGCTTCGTGCGCGTGACGTGGGCCGGCTATCGGGAAAGCCACGTCCACGACGTGACCATCACCAAGGAGACACCCAATTATCATGTAGAGTGACGGAGTGACGAAGTGACGGAGTGACGGAGTAAGGGAGTGACGGAGTGATGGGGTGACGGAGTGATGGAGTGACGAGTAAGGGGGGTAAGAGGGGCTTCTTGTCCAAGCTCCGTTGGAAGTGCCAGGGTGGCATAGGTGATGGGGTAGCAGAAGGGGAGAAGACACGTGGATAATACGGCTGGGGTCATATCCCTATTGCCATACTGCCGTATTCCTATTGCCATACTGCCGTATTGCCTTATTGCCCTACTGCCGTGCTGCCGAATGGACCTCGCCCTCTACGTTCACGTCCCGTTCTGCGTAGACCGTTGTGCGTACTGCGACTTCGTGACGGTCCGCTATGAGCCGGCGTGGCGACCGCTTTACGTTCAGGTCCTCCTCCAAGAAATCCGCCATTGGGCCCACCGACTGACGGATCGGGTCGTCCAAAGCGTCTACTTCGGCGGCGGTACCCCCGGCCTGCTCCACGCCGACGAAGTCGGGCGGGTCCTGGACGCCCTCCGGTCGGCTTGGCCGGTGGCGAAGGACGCCGAGATCACCGTCGAGACGACCCCCTGGGCCGTCACGGCCTCGAAACTTCGGGACCTCCGGGACCTGGGCGTGAACCGCATCAGCGTGGGACTCCAGGCTTACGACGACGGCCTCTTGACGGCAATGGGCCGGGTTCATCGCCGGCGTCACATCGAGCGAGCCAACGCACTCCTGCGGGCCGGTGCCTGGAACTGGAATGCCGACCTCATCCTCGGGTACCCGGGTCAGACGGCGGCCCTGTGGCGGTCTACGGTAGAAAGCCTCCTGCAGGATGCCCCGCCGCATGTCTCCCTGTACGTCTTAGAGGTCCACGAGTCCACGCCTCTGGGCCGCTGGGTCGCAAGCGGAGCCGTCCGGCCGCCGTCCGACGCGTGGGTCGATCGGGCCTGGCGGTGGGCCTACGCCCGGTTTCGCCGGGCCGGTTATCGGTTTTACGAGGTCTCGAACCTGGCCCGGCCGGGGTTTGAATCCCGTCATAACCGGACCTACTGGCGGCTGGGCGATTACCTGGGCCTCGGGATGGGAGCCCACTCCTGCGTGGGACCCTACCGCTGGCAGAACCCTTCGGCGTGGCTGGACTATAGTCGGATGGTCCTCCGAGGAGAAGCCCCCGCTCGAACGTTCCGGGACCGGCGGGAGCGGCTTCGGGAACGCATCCTCCTGGGCCTTCGGACTCGCTGGGGCATCCCCTACCGATGGCTGACCCGCTATCATGGCTCCTACGACGGATGGCGGACCTTCCTGGACGAGGCCGTCCGGCAGGGTTGGCTCCGATGGGACCGGGAGCGCCTCCGGGCGACGCCTTCCGGCTGGCTTCGACTGATGGCCCTGTACGAGGGCCTGGGCGTAGGATGACGCCGGATGCTTCGCCTTCGGCCGTGGATACTCGGCCTGCGGCGACCAACAGGAGCGCCGGAACGGCCGGCAGGCGAAACCGGCCAAATTCGATGCCGGGTGTCGTCGCAAAGCAGAAGTAAAAGGCGATGACTCCCAGGACCCCCCGCAGGGCGTCCCGATCCCGAAGACCCTGCCGGAGGGACCATCCGACAAGTCCGTACCAAAACAGGGCTCCCCCGAGGCGAATGAGGCTCGAGGCGGGCAGTCGCTGAAGCCATGCGGGGTACGCCGGGTCCGGGGCCAGCCACGTGGCCAGCGTATTCCACACGAACATCCCGACCCACCCCGGCCCGTGGGCCCGCACGACCCGCCACCCGACTTCCCGAAGACACCCGATGTAAGCCGGCCGCTCGACGGCGATGATCAAACCCCGCAGGCCGGCGGGCTTATGATCGTAGGTCCCCCAGAGGGGGTCTCGATACAGCCACCGGGCCCGCAAAACGGCAAACCGCTGGAAGACTTCGGCGTCCCGGGGGTCCAAGACGTTCGGCCCAAACATCCTCTCCAGGAGGGCCAGGACCGTCGGTTCAAACCGGGACGGGGCATTCAGCCAGGCGTCGGCCGAGGTACCTTCCCGAGCCTCTCCGCACCGGCGGACCCATCCCCACGTCTGGAGGCGATAGCTCAGCGTCGGCGACAGACCCCCCGCCTGCTGTTCCCGAACGACCCGCCACCAGTAGGCCACACTGTGCTGACCCGGTCGGGCCATCACGGCGTCGTAGTAGCTCAGCCGGGCCGGAATCCAGCTACTGAAGAACCACTGGCCCGTGTACCCGTAATTCCGCAGAAACCAGGGTACCAGGACGAGGCCGTAGGCCAGACCCAGGAGCCCGACGCGGGCCGCCTCCCGGCGGGAGAACCGGTGAAAGCCCCACCAGGCCAGACCCCATACGAAGGGCACGGGTAGGTGGATCGACCGGACGTGCGTCGCGATCCCGAAGGCCAGGCCCGCCCGGACGGCCCATGCCCAGGACGCCCGCCGCAGACCCTCCAGCCATAGAAACAGGCCCAACATCCAGAAAGTCATGAAGGGGATTTCCGTCAGGAGCCATCCGGCATACAGGGGCGTCAAGGGATTTAGGGCATACACCCAGGCGACCGCCCAAGCCCGTCGGGGCGACGTCACCCGGGCCGCTACGGCCCGCAGGAGCCCGACGTTCAGCGTATCCAGCAAGACCTGAACGACCTGCACGATGGCCGGTGTCGGGACAAAGCGGTACACCAACCCGACGATCCAGGGGTATCCGATCGTGCGGCCGAAGGCCGGGAAGTGACCCGTGGCCTGGAATACGTACCCCAGCAGGTCGTACTCCCAACTGTCGAGGTTGAAGTAGGGACTGAGATATCGCCGGTGGAGCCAGAGAAAGCCGCTCCGCCACACCAAGGCCGCCGCCAGAAGACCCGCCAGCCGCATCGCCCACCTATCCGCCGCCCTGCTGGGTCGCCTGCCAGACCTCCCGGACGACTCCATCGGGAATCGCCCGTAAGGCCAAAAAGAGCAGGAAGGACAGGACGATCACGTCGTCCAGATGACCCGCCAGGGGGATAAAGTCCGGGATCAGGTCGATGGGCGATAGGGCGTACAGCAGAGCCAAGTGCAAGAACCACCGGGACCGCCGGGGCACGCGGGGGTCCGCCATCAGACGGCGACAGAACCGGGCACAGGCCGAAGCATTTCGAAGCACCGGCCGGATGACCTCAAAGGCCGGAGGCACCCGGAGATAGACGGACGCCAGGATCGAGAGGGTCAACACGCCAAAGACGACCGCCAGGGACACGCGGACGGGGATTTGGACGTAGCCTGCGATGAGCATCTTTGCGCCGACGAAGGCCAGGATGACGGCAACCCCGTACCGCAGATAGGCAAAAAGGCCCAGGATGCCGCTCAGCATGAAGAAGAGGGCCCGCAGGCCGAGGATGGCAAAGATGTTGGACGTGTATACGATGAAGGGGTCCCGCGTGACGGCCAGGACGGCGGGGATGGAGTCCAGGGCAAAGACCAAGTCCGTCGTCTCGACGGCGATGAGGGCAACCAGCAGGGGGGTGGCATGCCAGCGGCCCTGGACTTTCACGAAGAAGCGGTCCCCATGAAGCCGGGAGGTCACGGGGAACACTCGTCGAAATAGCCGGAGGACGGGATTTTTCTCGGGGTCGACCCGCTCTTCCCTCTCGACCCAGATACGGAATGCCGTGATGACCAAGAGGGCCCCAAAGACGTAAGTCATCCAGTGAAACCGTCGGATCAGCTCGAGGCCCCCAAAGAGCATGAGGGCCCGCATGACAAGCGCCCCCAGGATCCCCCACTTGAGGACCCGGGGCTGGTACAGGAGGGGAATGTGGAAATATGAAAATATAATGATAAAAACAAAAAGATTATCTACGCTTAGGGATTTCTCGATTAAATAGCCCGTCAGGAACTCCATCGCCCGGACGGAACCCATCGCCCCCCAGATGCCTACGTTAAAGGCCAAGGCAACCCCAATCCAGACGGCACTCCAGACCGTGGCTTCCCGCAGAGAAATCACATGGGCCCGCCGCTGAAGGACCCCCAGGTCCAGCGACAGGATGGCGACGACGATGCCCGCAAAGACAAGCCACCCCCACAGTTCCGGCATATCCGGGTCTCCCGCCCTTCAAGGGTGCCCAAACGTGAAGCGTTATTATAGCGGGGGACTGTCGGGCCTTGAAGACAGCCGGTACCCGGTACCGGGTTCCAGGTGTCGGGGACCGGCTACCTGGCACCTGGTACCTGGTACCCGTACCTGATTAACGCCGAGGACCGGATACCGAGCACCGAAGACCGAGCCGGGAAACGGCCCATCGGGTTTGTATCCTGCATCCTGTATCCTGCATCCTGCATCCTGTATCCGTTCTTGCATTTTGGGACCCGCATCTTTATCCTGCATCGGCGACCGCCTTTCGCCGGAGCACGCCATGCCGGTCTGGTTCGGGACGGACGGACTTCGGGGAACGAGTTTTCAGTTTCCCGTGGCGGAGGCGCCCTTCCGGGCCATCGGCTTCTTCTGGGGCCGCTTCCTACGGGAGCGGTATGGCTCCAGCGTCGAGGTCCTCGTCGCCCGGGACACCCGGGCCAGCGGCGGTCCCCTGACCCGAGCCCTGATGGAAGGCCTATCGGCGGCCGGTTGCCGGTGCCTGGACGTCGGCGTGTTTCCGACCCCGGCGACGATCTGGCTGGCGGCCGACCGAGGCTGTTTCGCGGCCATCGTGACGGCGTCCCACAACCCATACCCTGACAACGGCCTCAAGCTGGTCGGCCCCGATGGCAAGAAGGTCCCCGTCGAGGTGGAAGACTACCTGGAGGGTCGTTTGCGGGAGTATGTCCCGCCGCCGGACGTCTTGAACGTCCGGCCCTATGGAGAGGAAGCGGCCCACCGATATCAAGCTTACGTGACCCGGACTTTCCCGCAGGTCGCCCGGTCGGACGTGCCCAAGCCGCCGCTGTACTTGGACTTAGCCCACGGGGCGGCCTATGTTCTCTACCCCCGGATTCTTCGGGCCTTGGGTTGGTCCGTATATCCCCTCCACGACCGACCGGACGGGACCAACATCAACGATCGGGCGGGTGCCGTCTATCCGGAGAGCCTCCTGCGGGTCATGCGGGCCTCGGCCCCGTCCGACAGCCTGGGCTTTGCGTATGACGGCGATGCCGACCGGGCCATCCTGGTCCGACCCGATCACGGCGTCCTTGACGGCCATCATCTCCTGGCCGTGCTGGCCCTCTATGCCCAGGAGCAGGGATGGCGTCCGACCCGGCCGGCCGTCGTCTCGACCGTCATGGCCAACCAAGCCTTGGAGGCCTTCTTAGCCGAGCGGGGTATTGAACTGATCCGGACTCCCGTAGGGGACAAGTACGTCCTTCAGGCCATCGAGGAAAACGACCTGCTCCTGGGGGCCGAGCCCTCGGGTCACCTCATTTGTCGGTCGCTGTCCCCGACGGGCGACGGCCTGTTGACGACCCTCTTATACCTGACCGTGTGGCTGGAACGCCCGGACCTGATTCGGGATGTCCTGACGTCGTACCGGCCGTACCCGCAGGTCCTCCGGAACGTGCCCGTGGCTCGGAAGGTCCCCCTCGAGCAGGTCCCCGGCCTTCAGGAGGCCATCGCCCGGGCTCGGGACCGGCTGGGCGGGCAGGGTCGGGTCTTTGTTCGTTACTCGGGGACGGAGCCTGTCCTGCGGATCCTCGTCGAGGCGCCGTCTGAAGCCCTGACCGTCGAAGTGGCCGATCAGTTGGCCCAAGCGGCCGGGCGGGTCTTTGGGTCCACGGAAGGCGGTCCGGGAGGGGAACCCGCAGGGAAGGCGGCCCGGGTCAGGGAATGAGGGAGCCGTACAAGGTCCGCAGGGTGCGCCGGATGTCGGCCCTTCGGGAGAACGTCTGGGCGGCCCGGAAGCCCACTTCGTAAAAAGCGGTACGGTCCCGGCAGTAGAGGTCGATGATGGCCCGGAGCTGGCGTTCGAAGTCAAGGTAGTCGGCCTCGTCCATCGCCGACCAGCGGGGGTCCCCATAGATGTCGACCAGTTCGAACCGCTCTTCTCCAAAGAACCAGCCGTTATGACCGGCTTCGATCATCTCGAGGGCGCCGCCGTCCCGGGACGACAGTGTCGGGACGCCGTTGACGCCCGCCTTCATGAAACTCGTCCCGCAGGCCTCCCAGCCCGAGAAGGGCGTGAACAGTAGGAGGTCGCACCAGACCATCAGCCGTCGGGCCCAGGACAGGTTGTAGTTCTCGACGAGGATGACCCGGGGGTCTCGGCGGGCCAGGTCCAAGAAGGTCTCGGCATATCGGATGCCCTCCTCGTCGTGGGGATGAGGCCGACCGCCCAGGACGAATAGGGCCGGCAGGTCCGGGTGCCGTTCGATAAAGCGGGTCACGAAGTAAGGCCGCTTGTAGCGGGTCAGCCGTCGGGCCCAGAGGAGGACGGGACCCGGAAAGTCCGTCGGACGGCCCCAGTAATGGAGGCCGTCTCGTCGCAGGCGCTCCCGTACGGCCACGAAGGTCGAGAAGTCCTTCGACTCTACGGCCAGGGCGATATCCGGATGTTGCCACCGCTTCAGGTAAATCCCATTGGTCGCCGCCTGGAGACGGCCCTGGGCGATGGGAAAGGTCCGCTCGCTGATGGCCCGATGCTTTTCGGAGACGGCAAAGACCCGTCGGGCGTGTCGCAGGGCCTGTTCCGTCAGGTGGACGACGTTTCCGTCTCCCACGGGGACTTGCCAGCGGCCCGCCTCGATCCAGTCCCGAAACTCGGCGGTGACCCATTCCTGGGGGAACACCGGGTGGCCCCAGGGTCCCGGCGTATGCAGGACGAACCCGGCCTTCTCGGGCGGGACGGCCCGAATCCCCAGGGCCGGGCCGCTTTCCTGAAAGTCGACGTATCGGATGCGGTCCCATCCGAAGCGGTCCTGGATGTATCGGAACGAAGCCCGCACGAGCAAGGCCATTTTGAGGAATCGTTCCCGCTCGTCCCGCTCGATGTAGATCCGGTCCGTCAGGGCCGTGGCCCATTCGGGGGCGACGGCCTCAAAGAATACGGCCCGGGCCGTCCCGTGATAGTAAGTCAGGGGGCGGACCCGTACGGCCTTGCCGCTCAGGGAGATCGTAAATTCTTCTTCCGGACAGAGTTTCTGCAGGAAGGCCGGCTCCTGGTCCTCGGGTTCCAGGGCCAGGGCCGCCGCCTCGTAGCGTTGGGCGACGTAGCCCCGTCGATAGTACAGCGTGCAGACCGTGTAAGGCACCCCGAGGTCGGCCATGGCGTAAAACTTGTCCCCCTCCAGGACGCCCAATCCCCCGGCGTAGGTACTGCCATTGTCCAGCGCCAGGTCCAGCGTGACCGAGACGATCATCCGTCCCCTCCCCTATCGCCGGCCCTCGATCTCGTCGGCCAGAGCGCCGGCGTCGTAGAGCTTGCGCAGGGCCTCGATGATGTAGGCCGTGTGGACGGCGACGGCCCGGGCCTTCGTGTCGTCATAGACGAACCGGCCCGGCAGGCTCTCGATGTTGCCGTCGAAGATGAGGCCGACGACCTCGGCGTTCCGATTGATGACCGGCGAGCCCGAATTGCCCCCGATGATGTCGCAGGTGCAGACGAAGTTGACGGGCGTCGAAAGGTCGAGGCGGTCCTTCCGCTCCCAAAAGCGGGGCGGCAGTTCGAATTCTCCCCGGTTGTCGAAACTCAGGGCCCGGTCAAACAGGCCGTAGAGGGTCGTCTTGTAGGGGGCGACGGTCCCGTTCATCGGGTAGCCCCGGACGGTTCCGAAGGACAGTCGAAGCGTGAAGGTGGCGTCCGGGTAGACACTCTTGCCGTACACGGCGAACCGGGCCTGAGCGATCTTCTCGGTCGCCGGCGTCAGGACGCTCTCGACATTTTTGCGGACCCACTCGAGGGTTTCCCGGACGGCAGGCTCGACCCGCCGGGCCAAGTCGATCAGGGGGTCCCGGGACCTCTGGACGGCCCGGAGACCGCCTTCCAGGAGGGCTTTCCGGACCTTCACGTCGGCCAGCTTTGTACCCCCGATGGCCTCTCGGGCCACCTCCTGAGGCGTGCGTCCCTGCAGGGCCGCCTTCACGAAGGGGTCTTCCGGGCCGAGTTCCTCCCGGGCCATTTCCAAAAGGCCTGCCAGGACGGCCTCCTCCATGTCGGGATAGACGGGTGCCGGCGAAAGGAGTTGGAACCGGAGTTGTTCGAGTTGAGCCTCCTGAAAACCCGGAAGACGTTCGCCGTCGGGTTTGCGGACTTCTTGAACATACTGGACGATGGTCAGGGCCATACTGGCAAGCCGCGACCCGGCGAATCGCCGGAACAACTGTTGCCGGATAACGCTGGCCTGCTTCTGGGTGACTTGCTCGATGGTGTCCCAGGCGTCCCCGTACTGCTCTTGCCATTCGGGGCGGCTGGCAACGAGCCGTCGGAACTCGTCCTCCTGCTGTTTCCGCTTCGCCAGGAGGGTCGGGTCGAGGAGGCCTTGGTATTCGCCGGTAAAGGCCTTTTTGGCGTTCTCCAGGCTGAAGATCTGGACGAGGGCCCGTCGGGCCTCTTCAGGACCCCGGGCGGCATAGGCCCGCAGGATTTGGATCCTCCGGTCGATGTACCGCAGGAGGAGGGGGTATCGCACGTCCCGCTGGTAGAGGAGCTGAGCGTATGTAAAGAGCCGGTCCGTCGAACCCGGATGGCCCGACACGAAGACGAGTTCGCCCTCGGCCGGGCCCTTCGAATTCCACTTCAGGTAGTGCTCCGAGCGAATCGGTCGGCCGTTCTCGTAGACCCGGAAGAAGGCCACGTCCAGGTCGTAGCGGGGATACGTGAAGTTGTCCGAGTCCCCACCGAAATAGGCGGCCTGGCGCTCGGGGGCGAACACGAGCCGGACGTCCGTGTACCGCTTGTACCGGTACAGCCAGTACTCGCCCCCATGATACAGGGAGACGACCTGGGAGTGGAGACCCGTCTTTTCAAGGCTTTCCTTCTCGATCCGGGCGATCTCGGCCCGTCGGGCTTTCAGGGCTTCCTCCTCGGTCATCCCCGGCCGGACGGCTGACCGGACCCGGTCCGTGACATTTTCCATCGACACAAGGACATTCAGTTCCAGGTCCGGACACGGGAGTTCGTCTTCGGGACGGGCCGCATAGAAGCCCTCGGCGACGTAGTCTTTCCCGGGCCGGGAGACCTTCTGGAGTTGACCGACGGCGACGTGGTGGTTGGTCATGACGAGGCCGTACGGGCTCACGAAGGAACCCGAGCCGCCGTCGCTGAACCGCACGCTGGCCAGCCGCACGTGGTCGAGCCATTCGGGCGTGGGCGTGAAACCGTAGCGCTCCTGGAGGACCTTCAGGGGTGGATTGTCAAACGTCCACATTCCCTCTTCGGCCCGGGGGTGGGTCACCCCCAGGACGAGGAGGAAGACCAGGCCGCTACCTCCCCCCAGGAGACGCCGGATATGTCGAGCGGTCTTACAGCGCCATCGCCGCCTCATAGGAGCCTCGGTCCGTACGTTATCGACGCGACGTCACGGAAATCCGGCCGGGACATTCCACGGACGACCCAGGCATCCCCGAAGAAGGCCCTATCATAAGCAATACGATGGATGTCTGCAAGTAAGAAGCGCCTCACCTCAGACGTATGTTCTGGGGAAATCCTGACAACCCCATGGGCACGTTTTTCGAAGTGGGAACCGGGAATTCCGCCGGAGTCTTGACCCTCCATCGGCGAGTGGCGAGTAGCCAGCGGCAAGTGGCCGATCCACTACTCGCCACTCGCGGCCTGTCCAACGCCGGAGGCCGAATACCGAGCACCGAGGGCCGGGCTTGGGACCGAGCCGGAAAACGCGCCCATCGGGTCTGCCGGGTGTGGACCTGGCGGGAGACCCGTGGTATCCTTTTTCGGACCTGCCTCAATCCGGAGGTGCTCATGTTGCGACACCGGGACGGGCGGTGGGGCCTGGTCCTGGGTATCTTCATCATCGGGGCCCTGGGGGCCCATGCCCAGGAAGTGCAGTACGTAAAGACCCGCATCACCCTCCAAGCGGGGTCCCAGGTCCGCCACCAGCAAGTCGTTCAAGTCTACCTGAGCGGCCTCAACATGCGGATCACGGCCGAATGCCCGAATCCTTCGGAAATCGAATGCCCCGATAGTCTATACCTGGGCGACGAGAAGGCTCTGTATATCATCAATCACCCCCGCAAGCTGGTGATGAAGGTCACGAAGGCCGACATGGAACGCCTCAGTCAGTGGATCCTTCCCCTCCTGCAGTCTGGGGCCGACGGCTCGGGCCGGGGCTCCCGTCGGCCGTCGGGGAAGTCGACTCCTCCCGACGAGGGCTGGGTGCTTCGGAAGCTCCGGACCCACGTGCGGGTTGGGCCTTACACGTGTGACGAGTTCGAGCTCCGACGTCGCGGAGAGCCCCGGGGTACGGCCTGCATCGCCTCATATGAGAACCTCGGCCTGAACGAAGCGGCCTTTATGGCCGTCGTTCAGGACCTGGCCCGCATGACCGAGTCGGTCGTACGCGTGTTTCAAACGGAGTGGGGCGAGGACCTGGACGAGATCCCGAGTCCATGGACGGCGATCCTTCAGGGGAAGGCACCTCCCTATTCGGGACTGCCGGTCCGTCAGGTCGTGCGGCTGTCGACGGGCGAGGAGTCCGTCAGCGAACTGTTGGCGGCCGGCCGCCAGAAGCTCCCGCCGACGACCTTCCAAGTGCCCGCCGATTACAAGGTCGTCTCCGTCCTGGAGGCCCTGGGCCAATTTCTCCCCGGGGGCCCGTCGAAGCCCTGAGAAACCCCGGATTCGGATTCCCTCCCATCCTCTTCCGAAGGGAAAGGACGAAGACCCGGCGGATGTAAAGGCACCCCGCCGCGGGCTGGAGTCCCTATCCGGCAAGCCCGATGTGCGGGTTTGCCGGTCCCGGGAATCGGCTCTCAAGGATTTGGGGTATCCGTCCCGGCACTCGGTGCTCGGTCCCCCGGTGTCCGAGGGGAACCATCGACCGTTCGACGGAAACCGGGGCCGATACCTGAGACCCGGTACCGGAGGTCCCGATTCGGGAACAGCCACACCTTCTTGGGGGGTATTTGACTTTTTTTGAATCAGTATCCTTAAGGGGTTCGGGAGAGGACCCCGCCGGTTCCCGGGACCGTGGAAGCCCTCTTATGAAGGCGGGCGGGACTTGCAAGAGGTCGCTAAAGGGTCACACCTCATGAAAGGAGGACTCGCGATGAGGGGGATTCACCGATATGGGCTTCTCCTTCTGCTTTGGGTGACCCCGTCGGGTGTTTGGGCCCAGGAGGTCGAATGTGAGCCCCATGACTTAGCCATCAATCGGGCTTCTAACAACCAGATGGTCGCCAGCGCTTCGGCCGTGCAATGTGTTTCTGAAGCGATCCTGCTCTGTCGAAAACCCCTTAGAATGATAGAATCGGAGGAGCTCGGATGGGGTCCCGGAAGGGAGGAGTCGCCATGAAACAGCCGCAACTGCTGAGGTTTGCCCAGCTGGCTTTGCAGGTCGCCCGTCCGCACTTGCCCCCCTATGGGTCCAAGTACTCTCCCAAGAAGTTCACCCAACCATCGTTGTTGGCGTGCCTGTGGGTGAAGGAGTATTTGCGGCAGGACTATCGGGGGCTGGAGGACCTGTTGGCCAGTTCCGCCGAGCTGAGGGCCGCTTTGGGCCTGGAGTCGGTGCCGGACCCTTCGACGTTCCACGGGTTCATGCGGCATCGGGTGACCCCCACGTTGCGGAAGGCGGCCCTGGCGACGACCCTGCGGCTGTTCCGGAGGCGTTCCCGACGGGGGAGACGGGCTTTTCCCGGCGTCCGGCCCGCCACGACTCCGTGAGGCGTCCAGCGAGGCGGTTCCGGATGTTGTCGATGGTCGTGGGGGTCCGGCCCCAGGTCATCTGGGCCCAGGGGGTTCGGGTCGGCCCCGGGAGCCCGTCTCGGTTGCTTCCGCCGTTGGTCCAGGAGACGGTGCGTCATGGAGCCGTCCGGCGTCGGTGGGCCTCTGCCGACTATCGATGGCTTCGGGAGGAGCCGGGTATCGAGAGCATCATCCCGGACGGGCCCGGACCCCCTACCGGCGTCGTCGGCCCCGCTCCTTCCCCCGCCGGAAATACGGTCGGCGGTGGGTCGCCGAGACGGTCGCTTCGGTCCTCCAGCGGAAATTCGGAGAAGCCCGGACGACCCGGTGGCAACAGGTCCAGCAGGCTCTCCTGCGGGGCTGGGTCTACGACCTTCGGCGGGCTGTTGCGGTTCTTTGGGTTCATCGGCTCCTCCCCGTGGGTCGACGGCATCCCCACTCCCATGAGGTTTTCGACGGAGCATCCAGCCAGTACAGGACCTGGTCAAGGCTCTTGAGCTCAAGTTCGGACATGAGTTCGGACAAAGGGACGAACAATGACAAGCAAGGAAGCCAAAGTCGTCCGGGCGGCCGTCTGCGATGCGGGGAAGGCTGGCCGGGAGGTCGGTCTTCCTTCATCCGAAGCCCCTCGGCCGGTCGTCGATGTCCCAACTCATGTCCGGACCTGAGTCCGCAGACCTTGACCTTCTTGGGTTTCGGAGCGATGATCAATCCTCAGGGTGAGCCGTTGCCCTTCATGCGTTTCCATCCTGCACCCTGGATTTTGCATCGATTTCCGAGCGGAGCTCGGATAGATGTGAAATCCCTGGGGTGAAATACGAGTTCGGCCATGTCGCTGGTTACGACCGTCCTCGGCAAGATTTTTGGGACCCAGAACGAACGGGAAATCCGGCGGCTTCGACGCATTGTCGACCGCATCAACGCCCTGGAGCCCGACATGCAGAGGCTCTCGGACGCCGAGCTCCGGGCCAAGACCGACGAGTTCAAGCGTCGCCTGGCCGCCGGGGAGACGCTGGACGACCTCCTCGTCGAGGCCTTCGCCGTCGTCCGGGAGGCGGCCCGGCGGGTCCTCAACATGCGGCACTTTGACGTCCAGCTCATGGGCGGCATCGTCCTTCACGAGGGCAAGATCGCCGAGATGGCGACCGGCGAGGGCAAGACGCTCGTCGCCACGCTCCCGGCCTACCTGAATGCCCTGACGGGCGAAGGCGTCCATATCGTCACGGTCAACGACTACCTGGCCAAGCGGGACCGCTATTGGATGGGCCCCGTCTATGAGTTTCTGGGTCTGACCGTCGGCGTCATCCAGCACGACATGAACGACGACGAACGGCGGCGGGCCTACGCCTGCGACATCACTTACGGGACAAACAACGAGTTCGGCTTCGACTACCTCCGGGACAACATGAAGGTCCGCCTGGAGGACATGGTCCAGCGGGGCCATCATTACGCCATCGTCGACGAGGTCGACAGCATCCTCATCGACGAGGCCCGGACGCCCCTGATCATCTCGGGTCCCGTCGAGGAGGACACCTCCCGGTACTATGTATACGACCGGGTCGCCCGTCGGCTCCGGCCCGGGGAGGACTTCGAACTGGACGAGAAGCGCAAGACGGTCACCCTGACCGAAACGGGCGTTCACCACGTCGAGGAACTCCTCCACATCGAGAACCTCTACGACCCCCGTCACCTGGACGACCTCCAGGGCGTCATCCAGGCCATTCGGGCCCACTACCTGTTCAAGAATGAAGTCGATTACATCGTGAAGGACGGTAAGGTCATCCTCGTCGACGAGTTCACGGGCCGGCTCATGCCGGGCCGTCGGTACAGCGACGGCCTTCATCAGGCCCTCGAGGCCAAGGAGGGCGTCCGCATCGAGACGGAAAACCAGACCCTGGCGACGATCACGATTCAGAACTACTTCCGTATGTACAAAAAGCTGGCCGGCATGACGGGCACGGCGGCGACTGAGGCGGCCGAGTTCGAGAAGATCTATGGCCTCGACGTCGTCGTCATCCCGACGAACAAACCCCTCCGGCGGACCGAGTACCCCGACGTCATCTATAAGACGGAGGCCGCCAAGTTCCGGGCCGTCGTCCGGGAGATCCGACGGCTTCACGAGATGGGCCGACCGGTCCTGGTCGGGACGACGTCCATCGAGAAGTCCGAGCGTCTCAGCCACATGCTCCGCCGGGAGGGCATTCCCCACGTCGTCCTGAACGCCAAATACCACGAGAAGGAGGCCGAGATCGTCGCCCAGGCCGGCCGGAGCGGGGCCGTGACCATCGCCACGAACATGGCCGGCCGGGGGACGGACATCATCCTGGGTGGGAACCCCGAGGCCCTCTGCGCCAAGCTCCTCGAACGGCAGGGATTCAGCCGCTACGACTGGCGCATCGAGCTCTTCATCAAGGCCGTCCTCCGGGACGACCTGGAGACGGCCCGCAAGATCGCCCAGGAGGTCGAGGGCCTGGACCTCTCGGTCATCCCTGAGATGGTCCGCATCCGAGAAGAGTGCGCCCGGGATCACGAGAAGGTCGTTCAGCTCGGAGGCCTCCACGTCATCGGTACGGAACGCCACGAGGCCCGTCGCATCGACAACCAGCTTCGGGGCCGGGCCGGTCGGCAGGGGGACCCCGGTTCGTCGCAGTTCTTCCTCTCACTGGAGGACGAACTCCTGCGGCTTTTCGGCGGGGACCGCCTGAAGCGGTTGATGCACCGCCTCGGGATGCCCGACGACGAGCCCATCGAGCACCGGACGATCACACGCCTTATCGAAAACGCCCAAAAGAAAGTCGAGCAGTGGCACTTCGACATCCGGAAGCACCTGCTGGAATACGACGACGTCATGAACCGTCAGCGGGAACTCGTCTACGGCCTACGGCGTCGCATCATGGCCGGCGAGCCCCACGTTTCCAACTTCCTGGACAACGCCCTGGAGAACGTCGTCGGACGCCTCGTCACCGACGCCTGCCCCGAGCGGCGGGACCCACCGGACTGGGACTGGGCCAGCCTCGCCCAGGGCATCCATGAAGTCTTCCAGTGGAACGTCACCCCCGACGAACTCTACCGGGCGGCGACGGACGCCCACGTCATGAGCCCGACGGCCCTCCAAGACTGGCTCGTCGAACAGCTCCGGGAACGCCTCCGGGCGAAGGCCGCCCTTGTCCCGGAACCCGACCGGTGGAATGCCTTCCTGCGGGACGTCGTCCTCTACGTCATCGACACCCACTGGAAGGAACACCTGTACGCCCTCGACCTCCTGCGAGACACGATCGGCCTGCGGGGCTTCGGCCAGCGGGACCCCCTCGTCGAGTTCAAGCGGGAAAGTTTCCACTTGTTCGAGGAAATGCTCGACCGCATCGAAGAAACGGCCCTCCGATACGTCTACTGGGTCCAGGTCGAGGTCCCCGAGACGGCCGTCGTCCGACGGCGTACGCCCCGGCGGTACCAGATGTCCCGGCCCGAGGTCCAGCGGGCTGTGGCGGCCCGGACCGTCGCGGCGACAGCCGTCGCCGACGAGGAAGCGGCCGAGGCCGCGGCGGCGGGCGTCCCGAAGACCTTCCGGCGGACCCAGCCGAAGGTCGGCCGCAACGACCCCTGTCCGTGCGGAAGCGGCAAGAAATACAAAAAGTGTTGCCTCCTACGGGAGACGGCTTAGGGGAGACTCCATTGCAGAGTCCATAGATAAAGAGGTATGCCGAGCGCTCGGGCTCCGAGCTTTAGCGGAGGAATGAAAGCATGATGGTTAAAATGGAAGTTTACCATGATGGGGAATTCTGGTGTGCCCGAGGAATCGGGGAGGACATCTTCACCCAAGGCCGAACGCTGGACGAACTTGTTGAAAATATCAAAGAAGCGGTCCTGCTTCACTTTGAGGATGAGCCGACGTTACCAGACATCTTGCTGATCTCGGAGCCAGGATGCAGGATGCAAGATGCAGGATAGAAGGGGAACACTACCCCATTTGTATCCGATTCCAGGGAATCCCCCATGTCCCACATCTGAATATCGCCGCAATGCCGTATTGCCGTAAACGTCTGCGGGAGACGGCTTAGGGGAGGCCCCGACCGGGTCTCGGGGAGGGGTGATTGGCAAGGCCCAACCTAAAACGCTACGAACAACGTTTCCTGGAAGCGGTCCGTCACCGCTTGCCCGGCGTTCGGGGTTACCGGGAGGCGGGAGCGGCCGCCCAGACGGACCACCGTCTGCGGGCTTACCTGGCCGACGAGCTCGACCGTTACCGGGATCAGCTCGGCACCCTTCGGAACCTCCTCATCCGAAGGAGCCGGGTCGACCTGCTCGACGACGTCGAGTTTCTGGCCCACTGGATGACCCAATTGGCCGACCGGTTCCGGACGGCCGACTACACGTATGCGGATTTTTTCAGGCGGGGCGAGCTGACCCTCGATCAGGTCGTCCGCCTCTACGAGCTGGACACGGCCCTGATCCAAGCCCTCCAGGACTTGGAACGCCGGATGGGTGAGATGGCGTCGGCGACCGATCTCGGCCTTTACCTGCAGGACCTTACGGAGGCCGTCCGGCAGATCCAGACGCTCTTTGAACAGCGTACGCAGATAACGGGCCGCCCCTGGGGACCCTGAGGAAGACAGGCCCCGCCGGACCTACCCGGGCAGTTCCGTCAGGGATTTCAATCATGTCCGCCGCTTTGAACGCGTCCGTGTGCCCAGCCTGCGGGGAACACCTCCCCTACGGTGCCCGCTTTTGCTTCCAGTGCGGCGCCCCCGTGCGAGTCGAATGCCCCCACTGCGGGGCCGGATGGCCGGCGGCTCACCGGTGGACGCGGTGTCCCGCCTGTGGACAGGATATCGGCCCTGAAGACTCAACGCCCGAGACCGGTCGGGCAATGGGCCCGTAGCCGGGCTCGGTATCTGGCCCCCGGCGTCGATTCGGTACCAGGTATCGGGTCCCAGGTGCCGGGTACCCGGGACGCGGCAGGGCAATCGGGCAATAGGGCGGAATGCCCGGCTCATGTTTCGAAGACCCGCACAGGGGTATGCAAGGTGCAGGATAGAGGTGACAAAGTGACGGAGTGACGAAGTAAGGAGATAATGATCCATTGCCGTACTGCCGAGAAGTCTTTATCCCAGCCAGCGACCGCTGTCCATCCACAGGACTTGCCCCGTCATGGCGCCCCCGCCTTCGAGGATGAGGTCTACGGCCCGCAGGAGAGCCGCCAGGGAGGCCGGCTCGCCCCGGGCGATGCGGGAGAGGACGGGTCCCGAGGACTCGTCTTCCCGTCGGATCCAGTAGGGCGCGATGGCGTGGACGGTGATCCACGGGGACAGGACCCGGGCCAGTAGGCGGGTCCAGTGCACCATGACGGCCTTTGAGGCCGTATAGGCCGCATAGGCCGGGTAGCCCTGTTCGATGCCGGCATCGGCCATGAAGATGATCCGGGCCGGTGGCTCCATCTTCTCGTACAACTTTTGAACGATCCGGATGGGCGCCCAGCCGTGCAGGACCATCATGTGGAGGAAGTCCCGCCACTTCATTTGGGCCCAGGGCGTCCTGTAAAAGTCGGCGGCGTTGAAGAAGAGGACCCCCACGCGGTCGACCTGGCGGCGTACCCGGGCGATCCAGCGGTCCAGCGTCTGGGGATCGGCCAGGTCTGCCTGGGTGACCTGGACGGAGACATCCAGGCCCTCTCGACGGAGGCGTTCGACCAGTTGGACGACGGGACGCCGGTGAGTCCGACAGTGGAGGACTCCCCGCATCCCGTGGATGCCGATCAAGTGGGCCGCCACGGCGAGTCCGACGGGACTCGAGGCTCCCGTGATGACGGCCCACCGGTCCCGAAACGGTCCGGTGGAGCTCTCCCGATGGCTGACCGACATGAAACCCTCCACGAGGGTAGGGGTTCACCCGTCATAGGTCCTCGACAGTCCGGTGAGAAGGAGAGCCCGTACTCATTTTGCCCCTTTCGTCCTCTCCTTTCCACGCTGGGTCTGTCGAGACGGACTCATTTGCTCGGGGAGCGGGTCTCTGGTAGGATGGTCCGAAAGAAGACTCTCCGAGGAGGCACAGATGTTTCGACGTTATCGGTGGATCGGCGGGGTGCTCGGCACGGTCGCCCTCGGCCTGCTGACGGCCTCGCTGTTGACGGCTCAACAAAAGTCGCCCTCGAATACCGAAGCCCTCCAGGCCAAGGTCGTGACTTACATCAAGACGATGTTCCCCATGGTCCAAGACCTGCAGGTGAAGGCCTTCGCCGAGGAGAAAGGAGCTCCGTTTTATCGCGTCACCCTGACTTACACGGCCCAAAACCGCCAACAGGAAAGTACGGTGTTTGTCAGCCGGGACGGAAGCTTCCTGATCCTCTGCCAGGACTGCATCTACGACCTCCGGATGGACCCCCAGAAGGCCCTGTGGGCCAGGGTCGCCGAGGGCGCCGAGGAGCGGATGAGCAAGATCAAGCTCGACGGCCGCCCCTTCAAGGGGAATCCGAACGCCAAGGTCGTCATCGTCGAGTATTCGGACTACCAGTGCCCCTTCTGTCGGCGGGCCTTTGAGCAGATCGAGCCCCAATTGATGCAACAGTACGGGGATAAGGTGAAATTCGTTTACAAACAATTCCCGCTTCCCATTCACCCCTGGGCCTTTAAGGCCTCTATCGCCGCCCTGTGCGTGTACAAGTACCATCCGAAGGCTTACTGGGATGTCCACAGCCGCCTATTCCAGGGCCAAAACGAGATCCGGGTCGAGAATTTGCGGGACCGCTTCCAGGCGATGACCCGGGAGCTGAACCTGGACACGAACCGGCTCATGGCCTGCTTTGACAAAGAAGAGACTCGTCCCGAGGTCGAGGCCGACATGAACGAAGCCCAGGCCCTGGGCGTGAGTTCGACGCCGACCTTTATCATCAATGGGGCCGTCGTCACGGGAGCTATCCCCTTTGAGCAGTTCAAGTTGTACGTCAACATGGCCTTGGCAAACGCTAAGTAGTGCTCTGTTAAGATATGGATGCAGGATACAGGATGCACGATGCAGGATAGGAAGGGTGCGGATCCTGGCTACCTGGTACCCGGCACCGGAGCCGAATCGACGCCGAAGGCCGGACACCGAGCACCGAGGACCGAGCCCGGCCACCCGAAAACGCGCACACCGGGTATGCATCCTGTATCCTGTAACAGAGCCGTAAGAGCCGTCTCGGCGGCCCTGGGAATCGCAGGTCTCTGGCCTGCTTGTGAACCGTCTCCATGCGTCTCATCGCCCGTGTCACGCTCTGGGTGACAGGAGTTTTCTTACTCCTGTTCGGATTCTCTCATTCGCCCCGTTTGGCCCGGTGGGTCCGGCTCGTCGTCCAACGGAACCTCGAGTCCTCGTGGGGCTGGTTCGTCACGTGGCGGGACCTTCGGGCGAGCCCCTTCTGGACACGTGTTACGCTGGAGGGCCTCGTCGTCGGGACGGACCCCGAGACGCCGCCCTTCCTGTCCGTCGAGCGGATAGACCTCGTCTTTCGATGGTGGCGGTTCCGCCAGCCCGTGAGCCGCATCGAGATTTTCGGTCCGACTCTGCGAGTCGTCCGTACGGCCCCGGACCGGTGGAACGTCCCGCCCCTCCGCGGCGGCGGTACCTGGGTCCACCCCCTCCCGACCCTCGTCGTCCACGCCGGTCGGTTCGCCGGCCGGGACCCCTGGCGGACGTGGGCGGTCGAGCTCCGGTCCGTCCGGATGGACGGCACCCCCGTCGCCATGCCGGGCGGCACAGGATACCGGTTTTCCACCCGCATCGAGGGGACTCTTCGATGGCGGGCGACGGCGTGGACCCCCGTCGTCCTTACGGCGGACGTGCAGATTGACCCCCGGATGGATGCCGCTTTCGAGGCAAACTTCCGATACGACGCCCCGGACGGCCGCGGTTGGACCGTCTACGGAGTCGGCCGATATCACCTGCTCACGGGCGCTTGGCAGGTCCGAATGGACGGGCGCTTCTTCGGGCCACCTCCGGCCAGCATAGAGCGGTGGGCTACCTGGGAAGCCTACACGGGCATCCCCTTCCGGAACCTCTGGACCCGCCGCTGGACCTTTCACGTGAGCGCTTCCGACGGACCCTCGATTCCCGTCGAAGTGGGCCTCCGGCCGGACGGGGCCGCCTGGCAGGTCCGAGCGGACTGTCGGGTCCGGTCGGCGGAGTCCCAATGCCGGGTCCGTCTGGAGTCTCCGACGGGGTCGCCCGTGCAAGTCGAGGCCTCCGTCCAAGGCGGAGTCGACCGCCGGTGGCGGCTATCGGCCCGATGGGACGCCTCCTGGCCCGGCGTCGGCAGTCGGTGGCCCGAACGGTGGCGGCAACGACCCCGGCTGTCGGGCGAACTTGCCCTGGAAGGCACGGGCGCGGCGCCGTTTCCCACGGGCGGTCACGCCCGCTGGGAGGTCGCTTGGCCGACGGCGACGGCCCTGTGGCGCCATCTTGGGGAGCTGACGATCCCCATGCCGGACCGGTGGCTCCTTCGGGCCCGCTTAGACCGTTCCGACGCTTCCGGGACCGGGCGTCCAGATGAACTTATCCGGGCTCAGGCGTCCGTCGACAGGGGGACGGCCACGTGGCGGCTTCAGGCGACGGGTCGAGACTGGAATGAAGGGGCCGTTCGAGAACTCCTGGACTGGTTTTCTTCCTACCGGCTTCCGCCAGGCCTGGCTTGGAAGCTCCGGCCATGGCGCATCGAGGCGGAGGGTAGTACGGACGGTCGGCACTGGCAGGCCCGATGGTCGGCCGGTGGAACCCTGGCCTACAAGCCCTGGTTCCCGGACATGGACGTTCGTCACGAGGGCCAGTTTCGGCAAGAGGGCCGCCGGTTCGTGGGTCAGGCTCGCCTCGAGACGGGTCCGGCCGCCGGTCCGTATCAAAGTACGTGGGACTTGACCCTGACCGGCTTCGCCGGCATGCCGCTCCGGTGGACCCTGAAGGGACTTCTCCGAGATTGGCCCATCCCAGGGCCGTTCCGCCCGTCCGTCGAAGGGGCCGTCGCCGAGGCTACCGTGGACCTGCAGGGTATCGGCTCCCGGGTGGGGCCTTCCCAAGTCGTCTTTCGGACGACGCCGCTTCGGTATCGGGGCTCCGAGCTCGGACCGGGGCCGACGATCGGCGTCCTCGAAGCCCGCGTGGAACGGGCCGGGGCACCTGTGTGGCGGTTTTATGCCCACGTCCGGGACGGCCTCGTGGCGGCCGAAGGAACCGGCCAGTGGGACGAGCGTCGGCAGACCTTGGATTGGGTCCTCACGGGCCGGACGTCGGTCCACGTCTGGTGGGCCGACGCCCGTCTCCGGGACGGGGGCCTGGATTGGAAACTGCAAGGGATGGGCCGTCTGGACGTCCCGCACCTCTGGGGAGAACTCCACTGGCGGGATGTCCGCTGGAACGGCCAAGCCCTGGGAGACTGGACGCTCCGTATCGAAACGCCCCAGGCCCGGGACTATCGTCTGCGGGTGGACAATCCGGTCCTGGGCTTGCGGGCCGAGACCCGCTGGCAGGGTCTGCCGGCCGGACCCGCTCGGTGGGACCTAACGGCTGAGCTCCGCCGGGACGGTCTCGCGTGGGAAGCCCATCGGTGGAGTTACGACGCCCGCTTGCACGTTACCGGGGGCTGGCCCCTTCGGCCGGACCGGCCCGTGGAGGTCCTCGAGGTTCGTCTCGAACGCCTCGAATGGCAGTTGGAGGGAAAGCCGCTCCTGACGCTGACTCAGCCGGTTGGGATCTCTCTCGACGGGGAACGCATCCGAAGGGTCGAGTCGGGTACCTGGTCCGGTCGGCTGGGAGACGGGGGGATCGGGCGTGGACCGGACGGCCTGGTCGTCACGCACCGGGTCCGCCTTTCGGAGTTGGCGGCCTTCTGGCCCCAGGCGACCGGCTGGACGGGCGAGATCGCCGGCTCGGTCCACCTGCCCGAGCGATGGCGTTCCGGGCCTTCTGGATGGACTCTGGCCGTTACAGACCTGCGAGGCCCCCACGGTTACACGATGGCCACGTGCACGCTCCGGGGTTCGTGGGCCGCGGCGGTCCCCGAGGGCGGTCCGTGTCGGCTGACCCGCGGCCAAGAGGTCTGGGAGCTAAAGGCGGACGGCGAGGAGGTCCGCCTGCGACTGCAAAACGGCGAGCCCGGTACGTGGCTGACGTGGTGGCAGCCCGAGCAGTTGCTGGCGCCGGGTCGGCTGGACCTGACGTGGGTCTATCGCCATCGGCCCGGACCCCGGTGGAGCCTCGAGATTCGGGCCCTGGAACTCACTTATGCGGCGACGGTCTTGGGTCTGGCGGCGCCCCTGCGGGTCGAATGGACGCCGGACCGGCTGTCGGCAGACCTGACGCCCCTGACGGTCAACCAGCAGGCCGTCCGTCTGCGCTTCGAGGTCGTCCCCCCGGGCGAGAAGAGTCCGGCGGCATGGCTTCGACCCCAAGCCTGGCGGGACTGGGCCGTGCAGGCGACGTGGGAGGGCCCCTTAGACCTGGCCTTCATGCGGCCGTGGTTCGGATGGCCCATCGCCGGAACCCTCCGGGGGAGCTTTCAGGTATCGGGTCCCCTGGCGCATCCCCTTGTCGTCGGCGAGCTCCGGATGGACGACGGTGAGGGATACCTGCCCGAATGGGGCCTCCGCTTCTATCCGGTCCGCCTCCAAGCGCAGGTCCGGGGTTTGGAAGACGTCCGCGGATTCTTGGAAGCGGCGAGTTTCCGGGGTCACTGGCGTCTGGAGTGGCAGGGCGGGTGGCGAGGGGACCGACGGCGGTGGGAATGGGCGGTCGCCCGGTGGACAGCCGAGGACCTGTTGATCCTCGGAGCGGGCGGGGGGTCCCTCACCCTGAGCGGTCGGTTGGACCTGGACACCCGCGTGACGCCGTGGGTCCTCTACGGGGACATCCGGGTCCGGGAGGGCGTGTTTACGCTCCCCGTCCGGCTCCCCATGCTCCTTACCCGCTCCGGGGCTGTCCCGGAAACACCCGCACGGCCGACCGCCGTCCCGGTTCACCTGAACGTGCGCCTCCGGGTCGAGCGCTGGGACATCCGGAACAACCTGGCCGTCCTTCGGTCTTCGGGGGAGTGGACCGTGCGGGGCCCCGTCACGGACCCCGTCGTGGACGGCGAATGGGTTGCCGAACCGGGCGGCACCGTCACGTTCCAGCAAAGGACGTACCGACTGACGCAGGCCCGCCTTCTATGGAGCCATGCGGCCCCCTGGGAACCCCGGGTGGAAGTTCAGATGGAAACGACGGTACCCCCGTCGGAGACAACCCGGGAGCCTTACCGGATTCAGGTCGGCATCACGGGGACCCTGACCGACCCGGTGGTCCGGCTGAATTCAGACCCACCGCTTCCGGAAGCGGAAATCCTGGCCCTCGTCACGGGGGGCGGGACCGTGCCGACACCCCGGGAGAAGGTCCTGGCCGGCGAGGAAGACACGACCGGTTCCGTTCGAGCCGTGGGCCAGGCGATGGTGATGTCCCTGGGGGGTCAGGCGGCTGTCGGTCTCCTGCAACCCGTCACGCGCCTGCTCGGCATTGAGACGGTCACCGTCGGGGCACCGGGCACCGAGGTTCAGTCTGTCCAGGCCCTGACGGGTGGGACGGAGGTCGACCCCACGGCCCGGATCACCGTCCAACGGTCGTTTCTCCCATGGCTCCATACGCTGTTTTCCATTGATGCCCGAAACACGAGTCGTCAGACCTGGATCGTCTCGGCTCAGCCGTGGCCCTGGTTTCAACTCCGGGTCGCCCGTAACGACGATGCATCGTGGGTCCTCGGGGTCCTGCCCCAGTTTGTGTATCCTTGGACGGCCGCGTCCGGGTGGGCGACCGGACGGGGTCCGGCAAAGGCGGAGCGGGCCGTCATCGCTGAGGTCCGCGTTGCCGGTGACGGCCCTTGGTCCGGACCCCAGACGGAACGACTGCTGGGGGTCCGGACGGGTCAGTCCCTGGACGTCGGGCGCATCCAGACGCGGGCCCGACAGTTGGAAGAGGTCCTCCGGCGGATGGGTTATTGGGGGGCTCAGGTCCTGTGGTTTTTAGAGCCTCAACCCGGTACGGCGTCTGCATATCGGCTCCACGTGCAGGTCCGACGGGGCCCCCGGTTCGAGTGGGTCCGGACCGGATGGCCAGCGGACGTGACCCCTCCGCCGCCGACCCGGTGGGCATACCCGTGCTGGCAGGGTCACACCCTTATCGTCTGGGGACAGGCCTGCATGGAGGCGGCCCTGGCGACGTGGGCCCGGTGGGCCGGGTGGGACCCGACACCCGTTCGGGTCGGAGTCCGGCAGGAGGCGGACCGTATCGTCGTCGAGACGGCTTGGACGGGTGAGACGGTGCGCCGTGTGCCCGACGTCCGTTGGGTCTGGCGGATTACCGACGGGACCGACCTGGCCGAGGACGTCGTCCGAGCGATCCAGGACCCCAGAGCGTGGGCCGAAGCTTGCCCGGGGACGTCGGCTCCGGCCAGTGCCCCCTACTGGTGGTGGCTGAAGCACCGACCGGCGGTGTGCGAGCGAGCGTGGCGGGCGTGGGCTGAGGAACGAGGGTGGTCCCTCGTGGCCGTCGAGCGGGACTTTGACCCCCAGGGAAGCCGGGGAACCGTCACCGTTACCCTACATCCCCGGGTCATCCGACGGGTCGAGGTCGAGGGCCTCCCGCCCGAGGCGGCGTCCGTCGGGTCGGTCCTGACGTCCTTGACCCGGCGGCTCTACACAGACGGCGAGGTCCGGTCCTTTGCGGAGGAAGTCCGCCGTCGGCTCGTACGGATGGGATACCCGGAGGCTCAGTTGCGCTGGACATGGCGGCCCGAGGAGGGTCGCCTCCAAATCCATGTCGAGGCAGGGCCTGTCGACCGCCTCGAGACGGTCGAGGCCGTGGGGCGAGGAGCCGTCCGTCCGTCGTGGCTGGCACGGCTGAGCGGCCTACGGCCGGGCCAGCGGATTCGGCCCGACGACCTTGAGCAGGCTCGCCGTCGGGTCGCGGCCTTAGGCGTCTTCCAACAGGTGCGGGCCTATGAGGACCTGGACAGCCCGCCGGACCGTCGGCGGGTCTATATCGAGGGGGTACCCCGGCCGCTCGTCCAGGTCGGCGGCGGGCTTCGATACGCCTTCGTGAGTCGCGGCGGGTCCCCGGCCTTTCAGGGAGAACTCAGCGGCCAGGTCCGGGATCCCCTGGGCCTGGGACTGCAAGCCCTCGGGAGCCTGCGCCTCGGACGGACCGGTCGCACGGAGGAGGACGTGCTCTTCGGCGAACCGGCCCGAGTCGAGACGACCCTGCACCAGTGGCGACTCGGCCTTGGATGGGGCCATCTCTTGGGGTGGCCGGTCCAGACGAACCTGTTTTACCTCCACGACCGGATCGAGGAGTCCCGGACGGGCCTGGAGACCGGTTCGCACCGGACGGCGCAGACGGTCGAGCAGACATGGTCGGTCGAGCAGGCTGTCCCCGTCCGCCCCGGATGGCTTCTTCGATACCGCTATCAGGATAAAGACATTCGGGAAATTCCCCTGGACTTCCGGATCCATCTGCGTCGGCTGGCGGTCGGCTTGCAGTGGGACGCCCGAGACGCCCCCTGGCTTCCCGGCCGAGGCCACTTCCTGTCGATGGACGTCGAGTACGCCCCCGCCTGGCTGAAGAGCGACACGCCGTACGTGAAGCTCTTCTTCCAGGGTCAGCGGTACTGGTCCTGGGACGACCGGACCTGGACGGCCGTGAGCGGCCTCCGCCTCGGCCTTGCCTATCCCCTGACGGAACCGGTCCTGATCCCGACCGAGCGCTTCTTTGCCGGTGGACCGACGTCCTTCCGGGGTCTGCCGACCGACGCCCTGGGACCGCGGGACATCCTGGGCGCCCCCGACGGCGGTGAGGCCCTTGTCTTAGTCAACCTCGAGGTGACCCGACGCCTGCATCGGTACGTCGGCATCGCCGGCTTCCTGGACGTGGGGAACGTGTTTGCCAAGCCGTCGGACATCCGCCTCCGTTTGGGGGCCTTCCGGGAAGCGGCCGGCATAGGCCTGCGGCTGTACAGCCCCGTCGGCTTGATTCGCCTCGACTGGGCCTATCTTTTGGACGCCCAGCCGGGAGAACGCCGGACCCGATGGTCCCTGGCCTTGGGTCCGATCCTGTAGGATGGATGCAAGATGCAGGATGCAGGATACAAGATGCAAGATGCAAGATGCAGACCCGGTGTGCGCGTTTTCCGGCGGCCGGGCTCGGTCTTCGGTGCTCGGTGTCCGGCCCTCAGCGTTGATCCAGTACCTGGTACCGGATACCTGGATGAAAGGCCAGGACCTCGACAGAATTCCCGGTGCCTGTCCCGAAAAACGCGCCCACGGGGTTTGTAGCCATCTGGCTGGCAAATGCGCTTCAGACAGGTATAATGAGTCCCAGCTCATCGGGGCGGGAGAATGGCCGCATGGTAAAGGTAAAGGGCCCTGGGCCGGCGGCCATCCACGGGCCGGAAGCCGTCCAGCGGGTCGTCGGGAATATGCCCTTCCTGCGCTGGCTGGGGGTTCAGGTCGTCGACCTCCAACCGGGCCACAGTCAGGTCCGGCTCCCTGTGCGTTCCGAGATGCTCCAGGTCGCCGGTCTCCTCCACGGCGGGATCGTGGCCAGCCTCATCGACGTAGCCGGTGCCCTGGCCGTCTTCAGTGCCCTGGCCGCATGGACCGAAATCCGCACGCTCGAGATAAAGGTCAACTACTTCCGGCCCGTCCGGGGCGGGGAAATCCGGGCCCACGCTCGCGTAGCCCACCTGGGAAAACGGACGGCGGTCACGCTGTGCGATGTCTGGGGCGAAGGGGACACCCTGTGCGCCCTCGGGGTCGTGACCTTCCTGCGGCTGGGAGATTCGACCGTCGATGACTCCCCGATGTCCCGATGACCCCCGATTGCCGCACTGCCGAATCCTCGGAGGAGGGATTTTCCATGACGACTCCCTATGAACCGACAGAAGGCGCGATTCCCTGGGAGGCACCCGGGGCGTCCCCGGTCCAGGGCTGGCTGGATTCGGTGAAGCTCCTCGTGACGGCGGCGACCGACTTTTTCCGACGCATGTCCCCGACGACGGGCAACTACCTGAAGCCCTTCCTGTTCGCCTTAGTCTGTGCATACATCGGGGCCCTGTTCGGGTGGATCTACAACATGGTCTTTCAGGTCTCGCTGGGAGCCCTGTTCGGCTTGCGTGGTGCCGGAATGCTTTCGGGCCTCGTCGGTGGCGGGATGGGTCTGATCGGCGTCATCTTCTTTACACCGATCGGGCTGGTCCTGGGTCTGATCGTCGGCACGTTGGTCTTCCACCTCCTGCTGGTCCTTCTGAAGGCGGCAACCCAGCCGTGGGAGGCGACCTTTCGGGTCCTGGCCTATGCCAGCGTGAACAACCTGGCCCAGGTCGTCCCCGTGGTGGGATGGCTGATCGGCTTCCTGTGGTGGATCTACCTGGCGATCGTAGGCCTTCGGGAAGCCCACCGCACGACGACGGGCAAAGCGGCCCTGGCCGTCTTGATCCCCGTCGGGGTCTTGTGTCTCTGCATCGGAGCCTTGGCCGCCCTGGGCGGTTTGGCCCTCCTGGGAGCCCTTAGGAGGATAGAGTAATTCCCGCCGGCGACGGGGCGACGGCGTTTCATAGCAACCCGGGCGGACCGTGGACTATAATGCTTCCACGCGCACCGCGTGGGGGGAAGGTGTCTATGACCCGTCGCCTCGTCTGGACCCTTGGAGGGGCGGTCGGACTGCTGGCCGCGGCCTGCGCGTATCCGTCTCGGCTCGAGCGGGAAGCCGACCGGGCTTTCCGTCGTCAAGCCTGGGACGAGGCCGTCGCCCTCTACAGCCGCCTGGTCCAGCAGTTCCCGGAGCGACTGGAGTTCCAGACCCGCTACTGGTGGGTCCGTCTCCGGGCCGCCCAGGCCCATCTTCTGCAGGCCCATCAGGCCGAGCGGGCGGGTGACCTGGAGCGGGCTCTCGTCGAGCTGGAGACGGCCGCCGACCTGGACCCGACGAATGCCGAGATCCAGCAGTACTTGCAGGACCTCCGTCAGCGACTGAAGCCTGCCCCCTCCCCGGCCCCGACGCCGATCCCGACCCCGCAGTTTACGGTCCCGCCGGAGACCGTCCTGCGCCAACCCATTACCCACATGAACTTCTCGGCGGCCCCCTTGCCGGCTGTCCTGAAGAGCCTGGCTCAGGTCCTGCACCTGCAGTTGGTCATAGACCCGGACGTCCCCTCGACCCCCGTCACCCTGCAGTTTACGGACACGACCCTCGAACAGGCCCTGGCCCAGCTGGCCCGGAACTACGGCCTGTTCTTTCGATTCCTGGACGCCCACACGCTGGTCGTCGCTCCCGACACGCCGGAGAAGCGCCAGCAGTACCGGGACTACTGGATGTATACGTTCCGCATCGAGTACACGCGCGCCGCCAACGTCCTGCAGATCCTCCGGCAGACCCTGCGCCTCGATTACGTCGCCACCGACCCCCAGCAAGAGACGATCACGGTCGTCGGCGCCCGGGACCAGGTCGAGGCGGCCGCCCGGTTGATCGCCCAGGTCGACGTGGCGCCGGCGGAGGTCTTGATTCACATGGACATCCTGGAGATCAACCGTTCTCTGCTCCAGCAGTATGGCCTCCAGGTCGCTTCCCCGGGTGTCCCCGGCGTCGAGTCGGCCCTCCAGCCGGAGCCCAAGATTCAACTCGACCCGGGCCCCATCCTGAGCCGGTCCGACTTTGCGCTGGTCAACCTGCCGTCGCTGGTCGCCCGTTTGCTCAAGCAGTCGGCTCATGCCCGTCTCCTCCAGAGCGTCCCCGTCCGGACCGTCGAGGGAGTTCCCGGTCGAATCCGCTTCGGCAGTGAGATCCCCGTGCCCCAGACGACCTTCGTCCCCTTTGCCACGGGCGGTCCCGCGACCCAACCCATCACGTCCTTCATCTACCGGGTCATCGGCTTGAACATCGACCTGACGCCCAAGGTCCATGAAAACGGGGACATCACCATTCAGGTCGTCGTCGAAAGTAGTTCCGTGGCCGGTCAGGGTTTTGGGGGAGCCCCCGTCTTCTCGACGAGTCGGATCGAGAAGACGATTCGCCTGCGTCCGAACGAGACGAGCCTCATCGCCGGCTTGATCCGGGAGCAAATGCGAGACGTCGTCGAGGGTCTGCCGGGTCTTGAGTCCGTCCCCATCCTGGGGAACCTCCTGAGCCGTCATTCTCGGGAACGGGAGGAAAACGAAATCATCGTCTTGCTGACGCCCTACCTGGTCCGTCCTCGACCCCCCGTCCAGTATCAGGCCATCGAGGTCCCAGCCCCCAGCGGAACGGCTCCGATGGCACCGCCGTCGGTCTTTCCCCTTCCCCCGCCGCCGACTCCGTCGGGAGAACGGGAAAAGCCGCCTCGATGAGGTCTCGGTCATGAACGGTCGCCTGTTCCGATGGACGGTGGGCTGGTTCAGCCTGGGTTGGGTCGGTCTCAGCATGGGAGCCTATGCGGGAGAGAGGGGGGTCCCCGTTTGCGCTTCCCCCGACAGCGTTCGCTGGCTGGTCCGGCCCGCCCGGACGTGGCTCCCGGAGGGATGGCCCGAGTGGTCCGGCGAGACATGGGAGATCCATATCCGGGGTTGGTCGGTCCGACAGGCCTGGGAACCCCTCCAGGCGGCCGCTTATGCCCTGACCCTCTGTGGGGCCGAGAGCCTGGCCCGGCAGGCTTGGACGGCCGGATTCCGGGCCTATCTACAAAGGGGAGGCATTCCCGTTTACGCCCAGGCACCCGAGGCCTTCCCCTGGTGGCGCTTGTGGGAAGCCGAATACGCCCACCGGGGTGTCACCCTGAGTCTGGCCGAGCGTTTCCTTCAGGCGTCTCCCTGGACCCCGAACCTCTGGGACCGAAGCGTGCGGAGCGGTCTCTTGGCCGAAACCCTCCGCCGGCAGGGGGCCATCGACGGGGCCCTCCGGATTCGGGAGGCAGAACGGGCCCTGGCCCGGGACGTAGCGGCCTACCGCGTGGCGCCCCTGGAGTGGCGGGCTCGCGCGACGCTCCTCGAATCGGCTGTGCGGATCTGGGGGTGGGTCATCGCCGCCGGCTTGGGCCTCGGCATGGCCTTGGGGGGCTTCCGGAGGTCGGCCCGGCCGGTTCGGACGTGGGCCGGGTTTCTCGGAGGCGCCGCCGTTTTCGCCGGCCTCCTGTTTGTCGCCCAAGCCTGGTACGCCAGCGCCCTCTCGACTTGGCAAGTTTTGCGGGACTCGCTCCTGCGGGACGGCTTTCTCCGGCGTCCTCCACCCCCCTGGGATACCCTGTTTGAGGCACCGACCCAGCCGAGAGACCTACCCCGCTCCTTACGGGACCTGCCGACCCGATGGCAGGCTTACGTGCTCCGCTCGCCGGAACTCTGGTCTCGCGTTCGCGGTGACAATCCTGTCCTGGAATACGACCGGTCTCTGGTGGCCCGAGACCTCGACCGTGTCGACGACGTCCGTCGGACGGCGCCCTATCTCATCGGGCCCTGGCGGGACCTGGCACCGGACCGCCTGATCCCGCCGGTCCCGACGTGGCCGGAACTCCACGCGTTATCGGCCTCGGCCCGGTGGAGCGCCGTCCTGAACAACGCCGCCCACTCGATGGCTACGTGGGCCGTCCGGGAGGCCCCCCGGTGGGGTCTTGGGTGGGGAGTCTTACTTTGGGTCGGCTGGAGCCTGAGGTATCTTTCCGACCGGCTCGGACCGATCGGTCGTCGGGTCGCCTGGGGCCTGAGCCTGCTAATCCCGGGGTCTTCCCGCTTCCGGCGGGGTCATCCGGTCCAGGGATTACTCCTTTTCAGCACGGCGGCGCTTTCGGCAGGACTCATCTATGCGATGGACCGGACGCCGCCTGCCCAGGTCTGGACCGGTCTTCTATCACCGGACTGGTTGGCCCGAATCGAAGCGACCGACCAGGTCCGTCTATTCCTCTGGGGCGGTCTATACCTGACGATGTGGGGCCTGGCCCTATTTGCCTGGACCGTCCATGCCATGGTCTTCTGGCTGGACCTGGCGGCCCAGGCCCGGGAGGAGCGGCATCCGGAGAAGGGCAGTGGGGCGGGAAGGCAGTCAGGCAGTAAGGCAATAGGGCAATAAGGCAATAAGGCAGTAGTGCTTTGTTAAGATTTGAAATGTGGGAATGGTGCCAGGTACCAGGTCCCGGGTACCAGGTAAGCGGAATCCGAGCCGTTTTTATCCTGCATCGTGCATCCTGTATCCTGCATCCATATCTTAACAGAGCAGTAGGGCAGTAAGGCAGTAGGGCAATAAGGTACCGGGTTCCGGATGTCGGGTACCCGGCACCCTATTTGGTTTCCGGCCTTCGGTTCTGGACCCTCGGTCTGGACGAAGGGCCGGGAAGGTCCCATCTCCCTTCCCCCATCTCTCCACGGCCGAAGGCCGGATACCGAGCGCCGAGGACCGAGGCTGAGAACCGGGTACCCGGCACCTGGGACCCGATACCCGGTACCGAATCGGCGCCGAGGGCCGAACACCGAGCACCGAGGACCGAGTCCGGCCACCGGAAAACGCGCACATCGGGTCTGCATCTTGTATCCTGTTCCCTGCATCTTGCATCCCGCTTCATCGGGAAACGATGCGCCGAGCCTTGGAAATCCGGGAGATGTTCGACATCATCGCCGCCCGCTACGACCGGGCCAACCGCTGGCTGAGCCTGGGACTGGACCTCCGGTGGCGCCGGACGATGGCCCAAAGTCTGCCCCTGGGTCCGGAGGCCATCGTCCTGGACGTGGCCACGGGAAGCGGGGATGCCATCTTGTGCTTTCGGAGACCCCTGCGGCTTCGGGTCGGCCTCGATTTCAGCCGGCCGATGTTACGTCTCGCTCAGGCCAAGGCCCGACGGCAGGGTGTGGCCGTCGCCTGGGTCGAGGCCGACGCTCTACGGCTTCCCTTCCGGGCCGAAGCCTTGGACGCCCTGACGATCGCCTTCGGCCTGCGAAATCTGGCAGACCCTCTGGAGGGGCTTCGGGAGTTCTTTCGGGTCCTGCGGCCGGGTGGATGGCTCGCCGTCCTGGAGTTTACCCTTCCCCGGTGGCGTCCCTGGCGATGGGCTTTTGGCCTTTACCTAAACCGAATCCTGCCCGTTCTGGGGGGATGGATCACGGGCCACCGGGCGCCCTACGAGTATTTACGGGAGAGTATCCCGGCCTTTCCCCACTATGAGGCTCTTCAGGCGTGGCTCACGCAGGCCGGCTTCCAGCCCATAGCCCTGCGACCCCTGGCCGGGGGTGTGGCGACCCTATACCTGGCCCGGAAGCCATCCGCCCCGGGACTTCCGACAGTCTAAGGCGGGTGGGGAACATCTGCGAGTCCGGCCGGGCCGGACCCGCAGATGGAGAACGGGGAGGGTGGGTTTAGTACTCCGGCACGGCCGCTTCTTCAGCCTCCTCCTTCTTTTCGGGGACCTCGCTGACGAGGGCATCCGTCGTCAGAAGGAGGCTGGCGACACTCGCCGCATTCTGGATGGCCACGCGGCAGACCTTCGCCGGGTCGATGACGCCCGCCTCGACGAGGTCCTCAAACTGCTCGGTCAAGGCGTTGAATCCGTAATTGGGATTGTCGGCCGCCTTAACCTTCTCGACGACGATGGAGCCCTCCCAGCCGGCGTTACTGGCGATCTGCCGGAGGGGCTCCTCGAGGGCCCGCTTCAGGATCTGGACGCCGATCTGCTGGTCGCCTTCCAGGTTCAGCCGGTCCAAGGCAAAGGACGCCCGCAGGTAGGCGACCCCGCCGCCGGGGACGATGCCCTCCTCGACGGCCGCCTTGGTGGCATGCATGGCGTCCTCGATGCGGGCCTTCTTCTCCTTCATCTCGGCCTCGGTGGCGGCACCCACGCGGATGACGGCGACACCGCCGACGAGCTTGGCGAGACGCTCCTGGAGCTTCTCCCGGTCATAGTCGGAGGTCGCTTCCTCGATCTGCTTGCGGATCTGCTTGACACGGGCCTCGATGTCCTCGGGCTTGCCGTAGCCCTCGATGATCGTCGTGTTGTCCTTGTCGACGACGATCTTCTTGGCCCGACCGAGGTCGTCCAGACGGACGTTCTCGAGCTTGATGCCCAAGTCCTCGGAAATGACCTTACCGCCCGTCAGGATGGCGATGTCCCGGAGCATCTCCTTGCGCCGCTCACCGAAGCCGGGGGCCTTCACGGCACAGCAGTTCAGGACACCCCGGAGCTTGTTGACGACCAGCGTCGCCAGGGCCTCGCCCTCGACGTCTTCGGCAATGACCAGCAGGGGCTTGCCGGAACGGGCGACTTGCTCCAGGACGGGCAAGAGCTCCTTGATGGCACTGATCTTCTTTTCATGGATCAGGATGTAGGCGTCCTCCAGGACACACTCCATCCGCTCGGGGTCCGTGATGAAATAGGGGGACAGGTAGCCGCGGTCAAACTGCATCCCTTCGACGACCTCCAGGGTCGTCTCGAGGCCCTTCGCCTCTTCGACGGTGATGACGCCGTCTTTGCCGACCTTCTCCATCGCCTGGGCGATGATCTCCCCGATTTCCATGTCGTTGTTGGCGGCGATGGCACCGACCTGGGCGATGGCCTGACCCTTCACGGGCGTCGCCATCTTCTTAATTTCCTCGACGACGACCTCGACGCCCTTCTGAATACCCCGCAGGATCTCCATCGGGTTGGCACCGGCGGCGACATGCCGGAGACCTTCCCGGAAGATGGCCTGGGCCAGGACCGTCGCCGTCGTCGTCCCATCACCGGCGACGTCGCTGGTCTTGCTGGCGACCTCCCGGACCATCTGGGCCCCCATGTTCTCCCAGGGGTCCTTTAGCTCGATCTCTTTGGCAACGGTCACGCCGTCCTTGGTGACGACGGGAGAACCAAACTTCTTCTCGAGGATCACGTTACGACCCTTCGGGCCCAGCGTGACCTTCACGGCGTTCGCCAGCTTGTTGACGCCCCGAAGGATCGCCTGCCGGGCATCATCTCCGTAGCGAATGTCCTTCGCCATGCCCATCCTCCTTCAATGGCAACATATTTATAATATCAAAATGTATCGGAATATTAGGGGTTCGGTCTCCACTGCGCCGAAGCCCGAACCCCGGAAGTCCCGGTCACCCTGGAGACTGGAAAAGGGGACCCTGGGCGGCTGGACCGCCCCTTCCCCAAACGGGAGTCGGGGCCCGCGTCATTCCTCCACGACGATGCCCAGGATCTCATCCTCCCGCAAGATCACGTACTCGACGCCGTCGATCTTTACTTCCGAACCGGCATACTTGCCGATCAGGACCTTCTGACCGGGCTGGACGTCCAGGGGAAGGACCTTCCCGTTCTCCAGGACCCGGCCCGTCCCGACGGCGACGACTTCTGCCAGCATCGGCTTCTCCCGGGCCACGTCGGGGATGATGATCCCGCCCCGCACCTCCTCCTTGGGCTCGATGCGCCGGACGACGACCCGGTCATAGAGGGGACGCAGTTGCCATGCCATGGACCACCTCCCGCGTGACATTGAGTAGGGGAGACTCAAGAAGGTTTAGCCTTAAAATATAAAGCTGGGCGAGCCGTCTGTCAACCCCTGTCCCCCGATGGACCCTGGGCCAGGCCTGAATGCCCAAGGGCACCCATCAGAAATGCCTCAGCCATTCGGGGTCGCCGGAAAGTCCGCCGCCAGACCCGGCGGCACGTCTCATACATGCAGAAGCACTCCAGTGCAAAGGGTCCAAAGCCCAGGAAGCCCAGCAGAGGCATCTCAAAGATACGGAAGACGGTCGGAAACGGAATCGTGTAGACCCAACGGGTCTCGGCCCACGAGTTCCAGTACTCCCAGAGAAACCCGCAGACGTAGCCGGCCGCCAGGAGCGTCCCGATCCACTGGAAATTCCGGGCCTTCGCCTGGGCCAGGAGGGATACTCCCCCGAGCCGTTCGTTGACGGGGTCGAGCAGGAAGATGAAGCCCAGCCATACGGGAGCAAACAGGTAGGGCCGGTACCGGGCCGGGGCGACCAGCGGCCCCAGGAGCATGGCCAGGCCGACGGCCATCGAGAGCCATCGGGCTCGGACCGAGAGGGGTCGGGCTGTCGTCTGGAGGGGCAGACCCAGGAGCTGAGCGAGGACCGAGGCCGTCCCGAATATGCCCGGAAAGATGGTCGCATACGCAAAGAAGGAGCCGATCCACTCCTCGACGAGGCTCTCTGGAAGATTCTGATAGACCCAATTCCGCAAAAGCAGGTTGTAGTCCTCGAAGATGAGCCAGCAGACGTTGGAGGCGATGAGCATGAAGATAAACTCACCAGGATAATTCTGAAGGAAAGACCGGCGGGTGCGGCGGGCCAGCCAAGCGTCCAGAAACAGGATATAGCCCCACCAGACGATGGGCGTGAACCACGTGGCGACCCACCGGTGGAGGGCCGGCAGGATGCCGTAGTGAAGACCGGCCCACCGGACGGCCTTGGCCAAGGCGATGAGAGTCAGACCCGCCCATCCGTACCACGCCATGGGACAGCACTCCGGAGCCCTATTACATCAGAGGGTCCCCGGGGATGCCAAACGGAAGTCCCCGTCCGGGGAGGGGGACTCTGTCCACCGGGCTGGACGATCTGTCCACCGGACTGGACACGGTGAGGGGACTCCTTCGACGGGGCATCCGGGCGACATCCCCATGGGGAGCCGTCCGGGGACTCACCGGCACGGACCTTGCTGGCAGTCCGGTGCCGTCGAATCTCCCGACGACGGGTACGGAAAGAGGGGAAAGCAGGCCACTCGGCTATCGGAGAGAGTCTCTATGGACTGGCCCGAGACGGTCCTCCACCAGGTCTGGCTCTGGCAGTGGCGTCTGCCCGAAGTCCTCCGCACGACCGACGGCCGGTCCCTCCGGGTCTTCCAACCCGGATGGTGGAATTACGGACCGGGTCCCGACTTTCAGAAGGCCATCCTCCAAATCGACGGAGCCGTGCGGACCGGTGACGTCGAGGTTCACCGCATGACGACCGAGTGGACCCTCCACGGGCATGACCGGGACTCCCGTTATGGCCGGGTCGTCTTGCACGTCGTCTACGAATCCACGGGCGTTCCCGTCTATCACCGAGACACCTCGGAAGTCATTCCCGAAATCGCCCTTCGGACCTATATCCTCCCGGAGGACCTCGTAGAGTTCCCGACGGACGCTGTGTGTCCCCGACGACCGACGACCCCGATGTGCTTGACTTACCTGCCTGCGTGGGACGCCGCCCGACTCCCGAGGCTGGTCGAACGGATGGGCCGCCTCTATCTCATCGAGCGGGCCCGGACGTCGGCCCGGTCCATCGCCGCCGGCGAGCCCCCGACTCAAACGCTGTACCGAAGCATCGCCCGCGGCCTCGGTTACGCCCAGGCCAAGCACGTCCTGGAAGCCCTGGCCGACGCCGTTCCGTGGCCCGTCGCTCGAGACCTCGCCCTCCGGAACGGCCCGACAGACCTCCTGCTTCGGGGATGGGGGGTTCACCTCGGGGGAAATCATCCGCCCTGGCCGGGGCCCCATCGGCCGGCCCAGGACCCCTGGCGGCGCTTGGCCTGGCTTGCGGTCTTGTGCGGACTCCCGACGGATCCGATGGACCACCTCCTGCGGGTCGCCGAGGCGGGCCTCCGATACGGAATGTCCGACCCCGCGGCGTGGCGGCGACTGTGGCGGAGTATCACGGAGGGCTATACGGGCTTGACGTTCCCGGCATCCGACCTGCGTTTGCCGGACGGTCGGACGCTCGTCCTCCGGGGCCGTCTGGTCGGCCCGGGCCGGTGGACGACGTTGTGGTGGAACGCCGTCCTGCCGGTCGCAATGGCCCTGTGGAGGCAGACGTATCGGGACTGGCCGTCCCTGGAGGCCCTCCGGGCGATGCGAACCGGCCCCATCGAAGACGACGCCATTCAGCGGGCCGTCCGAGCGCGCTTCGGCTTCTGGCAGACGTACCTAACCCGGCGGGCACCCCTGGTCCAACTCGGTCTGCACGGCCTTTACAGCCTGGTCTGCAACGAACCCGTCCGCTCCTGCCCCCGCTGTCCCCTGCGGGACGATCTGGACGAGTAGGGGTGACGCAGAATGACCCCTCCGGGACCCGCGCCCTGTCCCGGATTGCGGAAGGAAATCCGATTCTGTCAAAATGAGATCGCACCGAATGACGGGGGAGTGAACGACCTGGAGGCACCGGCGCTCATCCAGCCGGAGGGAGCCTTTGAGCCAATGCGCGGCACCGTCCCCTTCCAGCCCGGCGAGCACCGCCGGATTGCCGTGAAGGTGATTGACTTTCGGGGGAACGAGGTGGTGCGGATAATTCTCTTAGATGCAGGGCCATACGGATGAGGTTGGCGCAGCATTCGGCGGCGAAATGCGTTGGAGCGATGCAGGGAAAATGTGCAGGACGTTGGAACAATTTACAGTCGTGATTCAGGCGTACAGACCGATGCGTTTCTCAAGGTCCGAACACGCGGCCCGCAGATGGCCATGCTGGAGAAAGCGGTCGGCCCGCTGGACCGGGTCAACCTCATTCAGGAGCGGTTTAAGGCGTGGCGGGAGCAGGACTATCCGGGCATCCCTCCCCCATCACCCGCTAACTCCTGGTAGGACTTACGCAGTTGGCAGGGATCTTTTACGGCAGTACGGCAATTCGGCAATACGGCATTACGGCTATGATTCGAGTACGTGGTCCCCGCACGGCGTGGATCCGACTCCGTCAACTGTATAACTCCTACCTCGGATCACCTTAGCCTCGGAATGGAAATGGAGCGCGCCATGCGGATCGTGTCGATGGTCCCCAGCGGGACCGAAATCGTATGTGCCCTCGGCCTGACGGACGCCCTGGTCGGCGTCACTTATGAATGCGACTACCCGCCGGAAGTCCGGGGACGGACGGTCGTCGTCGAGAGCACCCTCCCGCCGGGTCTCCCGCCGGCCGAAATTCACCGCCTCGTCAGCGAGGCCTATCGGGCGGGACGGAATTACTTCCGCATCCGTACGGACCGCCTCGCCGAACTCCGGCCGGACCTCGTCATTACGCAGGGCGTCTGCAGTGTGTGTGCTGTGGCGCCCGGGCAGATCGATACGGTCCTGCATTGGCATCCGCCCTTCCGGAATCTTGCCCTGCAGGCTGGGACCATCGAGGGGATCTGGGAAGACATCCGGCGGGTCGGCGAGGCGACGGGCCGGACGGCCGAGGCCGAGGCTTTGGTCGGCCGTCTGCAGACCCGTCTGAAGGAACTCCAGGCCCGGGTTCCCCGGGCGGCCGTCCGGCCCCGGGTGCTTCTGCTGGAATGGTTGGATCCTCCGATGGTCGCCGGTCACTGGGTACCCGAGATGGTCGGGTGGGCCGGGGGTATTCCCGTCCTGAACGAGGCCGGCCAACCCTCTCGGACGATCCCGTGGTCGGACGTCGAGGCCGCCGACCCGGACGCCATCTTCCTGGTTCCCTGTGGGTATCGGCTGGCCGACGTCTTAGAGGAGCTCCGGAGACTCCGTCCCCCCGAGGGGTGGTTCCGGCTCCGGGCCGTCCGGCGGCGGGCCGTATGGGCCGCCGACGCAGGTGCCTACTTTTCCCGGCCCGGTCCCCGCTTCGTTCACGGTGTGGAAATCCTCGTGGAAGCCCTGTGGGGTCTTCCGGTCTTTTCGGACGCTACGAACCCAGGGGCCTGGGCACCGGCCGAGGCGTGGTTAGCGGATAATCCGGGATGAGGGCGCTGGGCCGGGCACCGACCTACTTTCCCACGGGGTTGCCCCCGCAGTATCATCGGCGCTGGCGGGCTTAGCTTCCGTGTTCGGAATGGGAACGGGCGTTTCCCCGCCGCTATGGGCACCCGACCCAAAAGTAGGGAGGGAAAAATTCCATACAGACCCGATGTGCGCGTTTTCCGGTGGCCGAGCTCGGTCTTCGGTGCTCGGTGTTCGGCCCTCGGCGTTGGACCGGCTCCGGTGCCGGGTACCAGGTCCCAGGTGCCAGGTACCCGGAACCTGGAACCCGGTACCAGGCACCTGTCTTCGAAAAACGCGCACCCGGGGTATGCAAGGTAGGGAAAGACACCTGAGTCCAGGACAGCCTAAGGGAAAACGCCTTAGAAGTTGAGGTCAAGTCACTCGGCCGATTAGTACCGGTCAGCTTCACCCCTTACGGGGCTTCCACACCCGGCCTATCTACCCGGTCATCTCCCGGGGGCCTTACCCCGTCCGGTTGCCCAGACGGGAGGGAGACCTCATCTTGGGGCGCGCTTCGCGCTTAGATGCTTTCAGCGCTTATCGCTTACCAGCATGGCTACCGGGCGCTGCGGCTGGCGCCACAACCCGGACACCAGAGGCTGGCCCGTTCCGGTCCTCTCGTACTAGGAACGGCCCCCCTCAAGTCTCCAGCGCCCGCGGCAGACAGGGACCGAACTGTCTCGCGACGTTCTGAACCCAGCTCACGTACCGCTTTAACGGGCGAACAGCCCGACCCTTGGGACCGGCTTCAGCCCCAGGATGCGATGCGCGTGCTCCACCGTTTCCGGTGGCGCAGACTATCTCATCACCCTGGCCATCGCCCTACCAGGGGTCCGGCGTCTGATGGCCGCCACAGATTTGGGACCCTTTGCGGATCCCAGGGACGACCATCTCGGGCCTTACGCCCTCAGTCGTTACAGGGTCAGAGGAGCTTATATCCCATTTCTGGGGGTATATAGGGACGGATCCGATCGCAGAAACGCTGCGCCGCATGGGCAGGAATGTAAATCACCCATTGGTCGCCTTTCACACGGTGTCTTCGCGTCTCCACACCAAAATTGTGAGCCAGCACCTGAATCAGCAGATCCACCTCCTCACGCAGGAAACCTTGCGTATTCAGGCGCAGCGCCCTGCAATCCACCCGGCGATGTCCGTCATCCATATACCACACTGCCAGAGCCAAGGGACTACGGAATGCAAAGGCTCTGGCAGCATTTTTCAGCCCCTCGACTTCCCACGGGATTACCCTCGATCCCGGAGAGTTCCGGTCGTTAGGGCTCCCCCGTTATAAGCCGGATGTGACCTGAGGGGTTACCCCCTCAGGGGCCCAACCTTGAGCCGACATCGAGGTGCCAAACCCCGCCGTCGATGTGGACTCTTGGGCGGGATCAGCCTGTTCACCATTCCCCTGATTCCTCAGGGGGGCAGACTATATCTTCATCCCGGACGTCCCCGGCGTCCGGGAGCACGGCGTCTTGGCCCTGCAGAGATTCCGCCGTCGACGACGGCGTTGGAAGGACAGGGCCCTCGGGCTTCGCGCCCTCAGTCGTTACGGGGTTCGGAGGGAGCTTGTACCGCATGGCGGGGATGACGTGTTCGCCGATGAGGGCGAACAGCTTCCGGGTCTCCCCAGCGGGAAAGTACAAGCACAGGTATCGGCCCTTTTTCCAGACGACCTTGGGGCGCAGGTCAAAGTTCCGTTGCAAAGCTTGACACAGGCGCTCCAGCTCGTCCGGTCCATAAGACGGCAAGTAGATGCAGGCGCTTCGGTCCCGCCTGGAGTAGTATCCGTCGTCCATATACCACACAGCCAGGGACAACGGAGATTTCAGGAGGTTGTCGATGTCCTCAGGAATACGCTTGCGGCCGTCGGCGTAGAACCGACGGCGGTAGCGCCCGAGGACGGGCGTCGAGTGCGTCTGACATCGCCAGTACCGGTACGTTCGTCGCCAGATGGGATTCCACCGTTCGACGAGGTGCGGCGGTGCTTGCATCAGGTGACGGAACTGTTCGTATTTCCAGAAGATGTAATCTTTCTGCTTTTCCGAGTGTTCGAGTCGAAGCCGCGCATTTCGACGGCCCGTCTTCTGGAGGTAGCCGTCTCCCAGGATCAGACCGATGAGGATTTCCCGTTGCCGCTTGAGGAGACCCACTGCCGGAACCCCCCGAACTTCCCACGGGGTTACCCACGGACCGACGGTCCTCCCGTCGCCATTCGGGCTTCCCCGTTATAAGCCGTGAACCGTGGTCCGGTGTTACCACCGGACCGGGACAACGCGGACGTTATCCCCGGAGTACCTTTTATCCGTTGAGCGATGGCCCTTCCACACGGGACCACCGGATCACTAGGCCCGGCTTTCGCCTCTGCTCGGCCCGTCGGCCTCGCAGTCAACCCCCCTTGTGCCCTTGCACTCCACGGCGGATTTCCAAACCGCCTGAGGGGAGCTTTGGGCGCCTCCGTTACTGTTTAGGAGGCTTCCGCCCCAGACAAACTACCCACCTACCCCGGTCCCGTCCCCGGGTGTACGGGGTCCGGTTAGGGTTTCGAAGCGTCAAGGGTGGTATCTCACCGGCGCCTCCACGCCCCCCGAAAGGGGCGCTTCCCAGGCTCCCACCTATCCTGCGCATGACGCTCCCAAACCCAAGGATAGGCTGCAGTGAAGGTTCACGGGGTCTTTCCGTCTGGCCGCGGGTAGACCGCATCTTCACGGCCACTTCAATTTCGCCGGGCGCCCCGCTGAGACAGTGCCCCAGTCGTTACGCCTTTCATGCAGGTCGGAACTTACCCGACAAGGAATTTCGCTCACCGTACTCCCGACGTTTCCGCCGGGGGTGGACCATATCTTTGCCCACGACGGAGTTCTTGACGGACCTGTTCCAAAACGGGTCGATTCGGCAGATGCATCTGGAGGGCCGTGTCGATGATCTCCAGCAAGCCATCGGGGTCTTCATGGCGGCCGTCCTTCATCGACAAGACGATGCGCCGGAACTTCCGAAATTCCACATTCTTCTTTGTCTTCAGGGGGTGACGCAAGAAGAACTCGCAGATCCGCTCCAGGCACTCCAGTTTCTGGACCCGGTAAACATACCGGTCGTCGGCGTACTTGCGCACGACACCACACCGAAAGAACCGCTTCAGGGCGTACAGGACCTGTATGTCGCGAGAGGGCCGGACGACACAAAATTCAGGAACCACCCGATAGCCGACATCGGTCGTCGGGTCCTGTCGTACGCTCACGTAAAAACCGCCTTCCCCATCGACGAAACCGACGACCCAATCGGGAGTCAAGTCCATCGTCGGAACTCCTTGTGGGCACCTGGCGTATGGCCTCTGAGGATCCCCCCTCTTACGGGGTTTCCTGCGGATTGCCCCATCCCCTCCGTTATTACGCCGGTCCCGTAGACCGGAGACGTAGGAAGGGCTCTCTTAGGGCGTCCCCGCATACAGCCAGGTATGGCCCTGCCGGTTACCCGGCAGGCAGGCAGCGGATATCCGCTGGACCTTAGGACCGTTCCATCGTTATCCCATTTCACCGCGCCCGAGACGGCGCTTGCGGACCATGTCCGCTGGGACGGCTCTCCAGGAGCCCTCCGTATCGCTACGGAGTTCGGGCCATATCATCACCCTCCAGGACCGGCGGCGCCTCCCCCACGGACAGGGGTTGTGCCTGGAGGGTGCCCGGCGTATGGTCTCTGGGGATTCCTTGGAAGCGGGCCAGGATTTCTTCCTCGGTATACCGACGTTTTCCACCGTCGTTCATGTCTCGACGGATGCGGAGGATTTCCCGGATGCCCTCGAGCGTCATGTGCCGACCTTCCTGGATGATGCGGGCGATCCGCTTAAACTTGGAAAAGTCGCGCCTTTTCTTTACAGACAGGAACTGAAAGCGCTCAAAGAACGGAATCACGTTCTCGACGATCCCGTGGAAGTCATTGACTTCGTAATACCAGACACCGTCTTCTCGCTGTCGCATGGTTCCGCACCGGAGATATCTCTTAAACAGGGCCAGAATCGCGGGGTCTCGCTGGGAAATATTGAAACACAGGGAAATTTTCCACGGCATGCGGTAGTCGCTACGGGGTCGAAACACCACATGGAAGCTACCTTCACCGTCTGTGAATCCGGCGAGATAGTATCCGATAGACGGTGGGATCCGTCGGACGTCCAGGGGCATCCCTGGCCTCCAAGGCCTTTCCTGCGGGTTGTCTGCACCGCACGGCTTGTTACGCACCTCCCATGCATAAGGGTGGCGTACCGGCGGATCCTACACCCCTGGAGGGGACAGACTTTCCCGCATACAGCCGGGTTTATTTGCGTAACTACAACGGTCCGGCGTTATAGTTACGGCCGCCGTTTACCGGGGCTTCGGTTCCGAGCCTCGCCGGCACCCGAGGGCACCGGCTAACCCGTCCCCTTAACCTTCCGGCACCGGGCAGGCGTCAGGCCCTATACCGCCTCTTGCGAGTTGGCAGAGCCTTGTGTTTTTGATAAACAGTCGCCAGGGCCCTTTCACTGCGACCTCCTCGGGCTCGGGTCGCGCGGACCCTCACCCTACGCGAGGCACCCCTTCTCCCGAAGTTACGGGGTCAATTTGCCGAGTTCCTTAGCGGGGTTTCACCCGTGCGCCTGAGGATTCTCACCCCACCGACCTGTGTCGGATTCCGGTACGGTCACCCCGGGCACGGAGCAACGAGGCTTTTCCTGGCAGTGTGGGTTCGGCCGGTTCAGTTTGGCCCGAAGGCCGCCCCGCCTCGCGGGCCTGGCGGCCGGACTCGAAGTCCCAGCCCCCGGATTTGCCTGGGGGCACCGCTACACCCGCGACCGCCCCATTCCGTCGGGACGGACGGCCTACCCTCCTGCGTCCCCCCTTTGCCCATGCACCCGAGGTGGGGTGGGAATGTTGACCCACTGCCCTTCGGCTACGCCTTTCGGCCTCACCTTAGGACCGCCTAACCCTGGGCGGACTGACCTTCCCCAGGAAACCTTCGGTTTTCGGCGGGGTGGGTTTCCACCACCCTTATCGCTACTCATGCCGGCAGAGTCACTTCCCAGCCGTCCATGGCTATAACCGGGTCGAACCCGCGCTCACGCGGCCACTTCAACCGACTGGGAACGCTCCCCTACCGCGCGTCCCGACCGAAGTCGGGACGCACCCGCCGCTTCGGCACCAGGCTTGAGCCCCGTTATATTTTCGGCGCCGGGCCGCTCGACCAGTGAGCTATTACGCTTTCTTTAAAGGGTGGCTGCTTCTAAGCCTACCTCCTGGCTGTCTTCGCGACCCGACCTCCTTCTCCACTAAGCCTGGGTTTCGGGGCCTTAGCGGGCGGTCTGGGCTATTCCCCTCTCGACCACGGAGCTTATCCCCCGCGGTCTGACTCCCCCGGTCCAGTGTCCCGGCATTCGGAGTTTGGTTGGACATGAGAGGCCTTTCGGCCCCCTGGCCCATCCAGTGCTCTACCGCCGAGACCCACGCCGGGAGGCTCGCCTGAAAGCGATTTCGGGGAGAACGAGCTATCACCGAGCTTGATTAGCCTTTCACTCCTATCCCCACCTCATCCGAGGAGTTTTCCTCCTCCACCGGTTCGGGCCTCCATCCGGTGTTAGCCGGACTTCACCCTGGGCAGGGATAGATCGCTCGGCTTCGCGTCTACGGCCCGCAACTGAACGCCCTGTTCGGACTCGCTTTCGCTTCGGCTCCCCTCGGGGGTTCGCCTCGCTGCGGACCGTAACTAGCCGGCTCATTTTGCAAAAGGCACGCGGTCAGCGGGACCGAGTCCCGCCTTCCACTGCTTGTAGGTGTGCGGTTTCAGGTTCTCTTTCACTCCCCTCGCCGGGGTTCTTTTCACCTTTCCCTCACGGTACTGGTGCGCTATCGGTCGCGGGCGAGTATTTAGCCTTGGGAGGTGGTCCTCCCAGCTTCCCGCAGGATTCCCCGTGTCCCGCGGTACTCGGGCACCCAGTCCCGGGAGACGGTCGCCCTTTCGCCTACGGGGCTATCACCCTCTGTGGCGGGCCTTTCCAGACCACTTCGGCTAAGGCACCGTTTGGTAACTCCCTGGCGGAGGCAGGGCTCCGCCCGACTGGGCCCCCCGACCCCGCCCCGGCAACGCCCCTGCGCTTGGACACCGGGACGGTTTAGGCTGGGCCCCGTTCGCTCGCCGCTACTAAGGGCATCGCGGTTGCTTTCTCTTCCTCGGGGTACTGAGATGGTTCACTTCCCCCGGTTCGCCTCCCGGGCCTATGGATTCAGCCCGGGATGATGGCCCATTCCGGCCATCGGGTTTCCCCATTCGGGAATCCCGGGATCAACGCCTGCAGGCGGCTCCCCCGGGCTTATCGCAGCCTGCCACGCCCTTCATCGCCTGCCCGCGCCCAGGCATCCACCGCACACCCTTTCTTCCTTGACCTCAACGTTCCAAGGCGCACGGCTGTCCTGGACCCAGTTGTCAAAGAACGCCGGTGGAGGTAAGCGGATTCGAACCGCCGACCTTCGGCTTGCAAAGCCGACGCTCTCCCCGCTGAGCTATACCCCCACTTGGGTGGGCCTAAGTGGATTTGAACCACTGACCTCCCGCTTATCAGGCGGACGCTCTGACCGGGCTGAGCTATAGGCCCCCACGGGTTCGCTGAAAATTGGGCCCTGAGGTCCTCGCCGGGATTCCGTAAAGGAGGTGATCCAGCCACAGGTTCCCCTACGGCTACCTTGTTACGACTTCGCCCCAATCACCGGCCCTACCCTCGGCCCCTGCGTCCCCGGGCGGGGTTCGCGGTCGGGGACTTCAAGTAGAACCGGCTTTCGTGGCGTGACGGGCGGTGTGTACAAGGCCCGGAGACGTATTCACCGCGGCCCCTTCTGATCCGCGGTTACTAGCGATTCCGGCTTCATGCAGGCGAGTTGCAGCCTGCAATCCGAACTGAGGCGGGCTTTCTGGGATTGGCTCCCCCTCGCGGGTTCGCGACCCTCTGTACCCGCCATTGTAGCACGTGTGTAGCCCTGGGCATCAAGGCCATGCTGACTTGACGTCGTCCCCACCTTCCTCCGGGTTACCCCGGCAGTCCCCTTAGAGTGCCCAACTGAATGGTGGCAACTAAGGGCGAGGGTTGCGCTCGTTGCGGGACTTAACCCGACACCTCACGGCACGAGCTGACGACAGCCATGCAGCACCTCGGCCGGCCGTCCGGGCTCATCACCCGGAAGGGCCCATCTCTGGACCGGTCGTCCGGCCGTTCGAACCCAGGTAAGGTTCTTCGCGTTGCATCGAATTGAACCACGTGCTCCACCGCTTGTGCGGGCCCCCGTCAATTCCTTTGAGTTTCACCCTTGCGGGCGTACTCCCCAGGCGGGGCACTTCACGCGTTAGCTTCGACCCAGAAGCCCAACGCCCCCAGGTCTAGTGCCCATCGTTTACAGCCAGGACTACCCGGGTCTCTAATCCGGTTCGCTCCCCTGGCTTTCGTGCCTCAGCGTCGGGCTCGGTCTAGCCAGCCGCCTTCGCCTCCGGTGTTCCTCCCGATATCTGCGCATTTCACCGCTACACCGGGAATTCCGCTGGCCTCTCCCGGCCCCAAGGACCGCAGTTTCGGACGCCCTTCCCCGGGTGAGCCGGGGGCTTTAACGCCCGACTTACGGTCCCGCCTACGCACCCTTTACGCCCAGTGAATCCGAGTAACGCTCGCCCCCTCCGTATTACCGCGGCTGCTGGCACGGAGTTAGCCGGGGCTGATTCCACCGGTACCGTCAGACCCGGAGATTCTTCACCCCCGAGCCGTTCGTCCCGGTGAAAAGGGGTTTACGACCCTTTCGGGCCTTCGTCCCCCACGCGGCGTCGCTCGGTCAGGCTTGCGCCCATTGCCAAAGATTCCCTGCTGCTGCCTCCCGTAGGAGTCTGGGCCGTGTCTCAGTCCCAGTGTGGCCGACCACCCTCTCAGGCCGGCTACCCGTCGTCGCCTTGGTAGGCCGTTACCCCACCAACGAGCTGATGGGCCGCGCGCCCCTCCGCCGGCGGTAGCATGGCCAAAGCCAGAGGCCACCTTTCCTCCCGGCGCCATGCGGCCCCGGGAGCTTACGGGGTATTAGCCCCCCTTTCGAGGGGTTATCCCCCTCCGGCGGGTAGGTTACGCACGTGTTACTCACCCGTTCGCCACGCTACTCGGCCCCGAAGGACCTTTCGCGTACGACTTGCATGCATTAGGCACGCCGCCAGCGTTCACTCTGAGCCAGGATCAAACCCTCCGAACAGAATTCGGAGCGACCTCACGGCTCAGGCCGCGAGGGCGAAACTCTCAGGCGAGAGACCTCAGCGACCCAATTTTCAAAGAACGTGCGGGAAGGCAAGCTTAAATATAACCACCCCTCGGCCCGATGTCAAGCGGGGCATCGGGCCGACCGCCGACCCCCCAACAGGCGTCGGCACCCTAATATATAGGCCCCTTCCCCCGCCCCTGTCAAGTCCCCGACCGACCCGCCGGGCCGTCCATTCCTGCTCCCCGGCCGTCGGCCCCTCCAGGACCCGCACCCGACCCCCGATCGTGTCCCCGACGACTTGACCCTCCCACTCGACGGGAACCGCCGCCTCCCCAACGTTCAACCGGGTCCGAAACCGCAGTCGGTCGCCGGTCACCCGGCCCTCGGAAACCTCCGCCGGCGGGCTACCCGCCAGTCGAATGCTTCCCTGAAGTTTCTGGAACTGCTGGCGGAACGCCGCCGTGAAGGCCCGCTCGCCCGACGCCGTCTTCATCGACCCCCGCCAGGTCCCCTCGACCGAGGCCGGGACGACCCAGTAGTACAGCGTGTGCGGATAGGTCGGCCCCGGGAGTTTCACGACGTCGTCGGGCTCCCATTCCCCCATGTCGTAATCGTGGGACACGATGCGAGTCCCGGGCCGGAGTTCCCGAAGGAGCTTCGGACGGAGCCGCAGGTTCACATCCGGCAGGAGATACAGCGTCACGACCGTCGCCTCCCGGATGTCGACCTCGAAGAGGTCGCCCTCGATGAAGCGGACCCGGTCCGTCACGCCGGCCTTCTCGGCATTGGCCCGGCTCTCCTGAATACGACGCGGGTCGATGTCGACGCCGACGCCCCGGGCCCCATACTTCTGAGCCGCCGTGATGACGATCCGGCCGTCCCCGCATCCCAGGTCGTATACGACGTCCTCCGGGCCGACCTTGGCCATCTTCAGCATCTCTTCGACGACCTCGTAAGGGGTCGGCACATAGGGGACGTCCGGGGCACGCTGTCCGACGGTCTCCCAGGGGCAGAGCCCGACGAGGGCGAAGAACCAAGTCAGGACTGCCCATCGAACCCAAGACCTCGACTTCTTCATGGCTGGCCTCCTCCGAGGGATTTTTCCGGACTGCCCGATTCAGGGCAGGGGCCGGACGGCCGCCGGCGGGCCAGGACCAAAACGGGAATTCCCGTCAGGAGGACGAGGACGCCGGCCAGGGCCCCGGCCCCCGCATAGGCCAGGCTGGCATGGAGCATGTAGAGGCAGACGGTGCAAAAGACGAGGGGCGTGACCGGGTACAGCGGGACCCGAAACGGCCGAGGGACGTCCGGCTCCCGATGCCGTAGGACGAACAGGGCCAAGCCCGTCAGGAGGAAGAAAAACCAGAAAACGGGCGCCGTATAGGCGACCATCGTCTCGAATCCCCGGCGGGTCCAGGCCCCGAATACGACGAGAGCGAGAGCGATGGCACCCTGCACCCACAGGGCCGCCGTCGGAGTCTCAAGCCGGGCGTGCCAGCGGCCCAAGAAGGCCAGGGCCGAAAAGTCCCGCCCGAGGGCATAATTCGTCCGGGCACCGGTCCAGACGGTCCCGTTGACGCCCCCCAGGGCGGCGACGGCGATGAGGAGGCTGACGAAGGTGGCACCGGGCGGACCCAAGACCCGCCGAAGCAGGTCGGCGGCCACGACGTCCGAGGCTCGGACACCCGCCAAGCCCAAACCCCACAGGTAGGCCATGTTCGTGAGGACATACAGGGCCGTGATCAGACCGACGCCGACGACGAGGGCTCGGACCATGTTTCGACGGACGTCCCGGAGCTCGGCCGACAGGTAAGCGGCCTCATTCCATCCGCCGTAGGTGTAAAGGACAAAGACGAGGGCCAGGCCAAGGGCACCGTCGGGGGGGCGGACGTCCGGGGCTCCCGAGGGGCTCTGACCGAGGAGGGCGGTCCCGGCCAGGACGACCGCCAGGAGCCCGCCGATTTTGGCCACCGTCAAGACGTTTTGGGTCCAGGCACCGGGCCGAACCCCCAAGACGTTTACGAGGGTCAGGCCCAGGACGGCCGAGGCGGCGTATAGGGCCGCGGGATGGCTTCCCAGGGGAAGGAGGGAAGCCATGTAGTCGCCGAAGACATACGCCAGCGAGGCGATGGAGCCGGTCTGGATGACCGTCATCCGGGCCCATCCGAAGAGAAAGGCGATGTCGGGTCCGAAGGCCCGTCGCAGGTAGTGGTAGTCCCCGCCGGCATGGGGATACGCCGTCGCCAACTCCGCATAGCAGAGGGCCCCGACCAGGGAGACGAGCCCGCCGAGGAACCACAGGAGGAGGAAGACGCCGGGGTCGGACACGTGGGCGGCGACGGCCGAAGGGGCCCGAAAGATACCTGCCCCGATGACGATGCCCACGATCAGGGCGACGGCGTCTACGACCGAAAGGGTCGGCCGGGGGGCGGCGGCCGCCTCAGGACCACGGGCTGGGACGGACATCGGACGCCTCGCTCATCGGTGGAAGGCCATCAGGCCCGTCCGGGCGACCAACTCCCGGTAGCGCTCGCGAAACCGCTTCCAGAGGCTTTTCATGTTCTTGTAAGACTGGAGCCAGTCCAAGAGGAGGAGGTCGGTGACCGTACTCTCGATCCAGTCCACGTCTTTCTTATAGCCCAGGACCATCGAAACGCCCGTAGCGTTCATGAAGTTCCGAATGCGATAGCGCTCGACGTCGATGGTCGAGCAACTCCCGAAATGGACGACCCAATCGACGAAGCCCCGACCCATGAAGGCCGCCAGGGTCTCCAGGTCGACCGACGACTCGTCCAGGAGAAGGACGCCGGGCTTCCCGTGGAAGGCAAGGTACAGGATGCCGTATCCCCGGAGGCCCTTGAGTTTTTCCAGATTGTGCTTCATTTCTTCACGGGTATTGCACGTTAAATACGTAAATTTCACGTTATTCATCATGGAAGCCAGCTTCAGAATCGGACGCACGCTCAGCCGATTCTCGATGTCCGCGTCCCAGAGCGACTCCAGGCAGGCAATATTTTTCTGGTAAGTCGGTAGCCGTGCCATGGGGGACTCCTCGGACAGTCCCGGCGGGTATATTATAGTCCCCGGGTCCAGGGAAAGGGTCCGACGGCGCATTCGGGACAGGGCGGGGCCGACGGGCCTCGCCGTCCGTTGTCAGACCGGGCACGGGTGGGTCCGTGAAGGGGATAGGTGGACGGATCCTCGGCGTCGGAGTCCTCAGCCTGTGGGTTGCCGGGGCCACCGAGTTGGGTCGTATCATCGGGCACCCTTGGGGGCTTCCGGTCCTCCAGACCCTGCCCGTTTACGGCTGGATGGTCTGGCTCCTCCGGCGGGGGGCCTGGCGGGCGGCCATCGGTTGGATGTGGCTATGGGCCGTCGCCCTCGGGATCGTCGGGACCCTGTGGGTCTATCGGCAAGGACCGGCCGCGGCGTCCCTCGTTTTGCACGGGGAGGCCTATCGCCGACAGATGTTCGACTGGCTCCGGACGGGTCGGGGGGAGGAGTCCGATCCCCGCCGGTTTTTACCCCGGCACGCCGTCGAACTCGGGGCTTTCACGGTCGCCTCGCTGGCCACGGCGAGTCTGGTCTCCATGCACGGGGGGACGGTCCTCATGAACTTCATGAGTTACTACGTCGGTTCCCTGATGCGCCATAGCGACGCTCCCCTCTGCACGTTTCTGATGGCCTGGCCGGTCTACGCCGTCCTGCGGGTCCTGGCCTACGTCGTCCTGGGGGTTCTGCTGGCCGAGCCCCTGCTGTACCGTCTGGATCCCCGTTTGCGATCGTCTTATCGCTTCCGAGACCGCCGGCCTTGGCTGGGCCTTGCCCTGGCGGGGCTCGTCGCCGACGTCCTCCTCAAGACGTGGCTGGCCCCTCACTATCGCCACTGGATTTTGGCCCACGTCCGGCTCCCGTGACTCCCCGACGCCGACCGGCTTCCATCAGGACGTAACCCCGAGGGGTCGCGATCAGCCGAAATTCCCCAGCCCGGACCTCGACCGGGACCGAGGCGAGAACCCGAGCCCGGCACAGGCCGGTCCGTCGGAGAAGGCGAAACGCGCCGTCCAGGAACGGCTCACTCATCCGCTCGACGTCCCGGGAAAGGAGGAAGGCGTCGGGCCGTCGCTGAAAGCCTATCCAGAGCGGCCGATGAAGGGAGGGAAGTAAAAGCCATCGGACGACCCGAGGGCAATCCACGAAGGCCCCGACGACAAACCACCGTCGCCCCTGGCCGGATTGCTGAATGGGGGCTAAGCTCGGGACCTCCGGCTCAAACCGGACGACCCATGTCCCACCGCCACCGGGCCGAACCCGGACGGTTCCGGCCGTCTGGGCGTTCCGGCCGTCGAGGCGCTGATAGCGCGTCACCCACGGCCACGTCAGGGCACCGGCCGCTCCGGCCCCAAGCAGGAGCCCCAAGGCCCAACGACCGGCCTTCCGGACTCGGACCGGGACCGTCCGGCCCGGCCAGTCGGGGTAACGCCGACGTCGACGCCATCCCCGCACGGCCCCTACGACGGCATAGACGCTCAAGCCGACTCCGAACGCCGCCGCCGTCCCGGCGATCAGGGCCAGCCGGATGCCCGTCCATTGGGCCAGCCAGAATCGGAGCGTTTCATCGGACATCCACCGAACCACCGATCCAAAAACATGGGGAGGGGAGTGGGGTAATGGGGCAATACGGCAGTAGGGCAGTAGGGCAATACGGCAGTAGGGCCATGAGGTACCGGGTTCCGGGTGTCAGATACCGGATACCGGGCACCGAGAACCGGAAAACGCGCACATCGGGCATGCACGATGCAGACCCCGTGTGCAGGTTTGCCGGTACTTAGCCCCCGCCCTCGGTCCTCGGTGCTCGGTATCCGGCCCTCGGCGGCGATTAGGTCCCGGGTCCCAGCTGCCAGGTACCCGATACCTGGTACCAGGCGGAATGTCCGTCTCATGCTTCGAAAAACCCGCACACGGGGTATGCGTCCTGTATCCTGCATCCATTTCTTAACAAAACATAAGATTTGAAATGCGGATATGGGATGCAGGTTTGAGCTCTGCCCTCCGCCGGGGCCCTATCCTGCATCCTGTATCCTGTCGTGAAGAATTTCCCGTCGGGCGTCACCCGGCCGGCTCGGAGAAACCGCTTCGGGCCCGCCAGTAGGCCCGACAGGCCCGAATGAAGTAGCGGCGGAGCCGGGCATCCGGGATCGAGCGGGCCATCGTCTCGATCAGGGATTCCAGCTCGGGAGACAGGCGGGCCGCCTGAAGCGGGGGAGACACCCGCTCGGGGCGCTCCCGACGGGCCGGCCGGACCTCCAGGTGAATGTCGACGACGTCGCACCAGGGGCACCGGGCCCGGATGTTCTGCAGGAGCATGTCGACATGCGCACGGAGTTCGGCCAGCCACACGGGATGGACGACCTGAACGGTCAGGATTCGGTCCTGCAGACGGACGGGGGCCGACACTCGAGCCAGCGTCTCTCCGACGACGTCCGGCCACATCCGCACGAGGCCGACCCACTGCCAGGCTGGATGGCCGGCGGCGTTCCGGGCCAGCCAGGCCGTCAGGACGTCGGAGACCGTCTGCAGGGCCATCGCTACCGTCCCTGAAACCGGGGTTCCCGCTTCTCCAAGAAGGCCCGCGTGCCCTCCCGCATGTCTTCCGTGGCCGTCGTCAGAGCAAAGAGGCTTGCCTCGTGGAGGAGACCCATCTCCAGGGGCATCTCGAGTCCTTCCTGGACGGCCCGGAGGGCCAGCCGGACGGCGACGGGGCCGTTTGCCAAGATCTGGCGAGCCAGGGCCTTCGCCTCGTCGAGGAGGCGCTCCCGAGGGACGATGCGGTTGACGAGACCGATCCGGTAAGCCTCCTCGGCCGTATAGTGGGCCCCCGTCAGGATCCATTCGAGGGCCCGCCCCTTCCCGATGATGCGAGGCAAGCGTTGGGTCCCGCCGTAGCCCGGGATGATGCCGAGCCGGACCTCCGGCTGGCCGAAGCGGGCTTCCGGGCAGGCCAGCCGGATGTGACAGGCCAGGGCCAGCTCACAGCCGCCCCCGAGGGCGTAGCCGTTGACGGCGGCGATGACCGGCACAGGGAGTGCCTCCAGGGCATCGAGGACGGCCTGTCCCTGGCGGGAGTATTCGTAACCCTCGACGGGCGTCAGACGGGACAGTTCCTCGATGTCGGCCCCCGAGACAAAGGCTTTGTCGCCGGACCCCGTGATGATGAGGGCCCGGATCGAGGCCCCAACGCCTTCCCGACGGGCAATGGCCTCGACGACCTGGCCCATCTCCCGGACCGTCTGATGACTCAGGGCATTCCGCCGTTCAGGCCGGTTCACCGTCAGGACGGCCACACCGTCGGGTTCGACTTCCAGACGGATGTGCTGAAACTCCATCGGTCGCCCTCCTCCCCGCGGATCGTCTCATCCGGCCTTACCACCCTCTTCCTTCTTCGTATAGTCGTAGAAGCCCCGGCCCGTCTTGCGGCCATGGAAGCCGGCCAGGACCATACGTTTGAGGAGGGGCGGCGGCGCGTAGCGGGGGTCCTTAAACTCATCGTACATCGCCTGGGCGATGTAGTACGTCGTATCGAGACCGACGAAGTCCAGGAGCGTAAAGGGTCCCATCGGATGGCCACAGCCGAGGACCATGGCCTGGTCGATCTCCTCCGGCGTCGCCAGGCCCTCCTCGAGGCACCGGACGGCGTCCAGGAGGTAGGGGACCAGCAGACGATTGACGATAAAGCCCGGCCGGTCCGGCGCCCGGATGGGTGTCTTGCCCAAGGTCTGGACGAACCCGAGGACCGTCTCGACCGTTTCCGGAGCCGTCAAGTCGGTCCGGATGATCTCGACAAGCTTCATGACCGGGACGGGATTGAAGAAGTGGAGGCCCAAAAACCGAGCCGGCCGCTTCGTGACGACGGCCATCTCGGTGATGCACAGCGACGACGTATTGCTGGCCAAAATGGCCTCTGGCTTGCAGATCTTGTCCAGCTCCCGGAAGAGTTGCTTCTTCATGTCCATGTTTTCGGTGATGGCCTCGATGACGAGGTCGCAGTCGGCCAGGGGCGAGAGTTCGGTCGTAAACTGAATGCGGGCGACCAAGGCCTGGCCCTCCTCTTCTGTCATCTGGCCCTTCCGGACAGACCAGCGTTGGATGGAATTCCGCACGTTCTCTCGGCCCTTCTCCAGGAGCTCCGGTGAGACCTCTCGGACGACGACGGAATAGCCCGCCTGGGCCGTCACGTGGGCGATGCCCGACCCCATCAGACCGCATCCGACGACGCCGACTTTTCGGATGGAACCGGCCATGACCTGCCTCTCCCTGTAAGGGGTGTAGGACTTACGCAGTGTTAAGACACGGATGCAGGATACAGGATGCATACCCCGTGTGCGCGTTTTTCGAAGCATGAGCCCGGCATTCCTCCAGGTATCCGGTACCGGGTACTGGGCACCGAATTCGGTGTCCGGCCTTCGGTTCTCGGCCTCCGGTCTGGACGAAGGGCGAGGGAAGGTCCCATCTCCCTTCCCCCATCCCTGCACGGCCGAAGGCCGGATACCGAGCCCTGATCCGGGGGACCGGGCCCGATACCTGGGACCCGATACCCGGTGCCGGATCGACGCCGAGGGCCGGGTACCGAGCACCGAAGACCGAGCCCGGCCACCGGAAAACGCGCACACCGGGTATGCATGGTGCGTGATAGAAATGGCTCGGATTCCGGTTACCTGGTACCTGGCACCCATGCCCCATTTCCCACCTCGTTCCAAGTGCGTAGCTTTTACAGCTTACAGGATGCCATCTCCGGGATGCAAACCCGCCGGAAATCTCCGTCGGGGAGCCGAAGTTCGCGAGACTCGGCCTCAGCCCTCGGTTTTCGGTATCGGCTCCCAGATGCCGAGGACCGATATCCGGTACCCGGTGCCGGGTACCGGGTACCCCGGCCGGGGCCTTCGTTTGACAATCGGCGGGGCTTGAGGTACCATACATCCAAGCGGCTTGCAGGGGGCTTTCGGATTCAGACGGTCGGACCCAGGAGAGAGTTCTGTTTTCCCAGGGAGCCCGAAGACAACATAGATGCTGTCTTTACGGGGTGCAGGGACTTTGTCCCGATAAGTCGGGAGGGTGAGACGTCGAAGGGATAGGGGACGGCCATCCTGCCAAATCTCGTCAAGGAGGACGCCCATGGCCAGCAAACTCATGGTCGGCGAGGCTTTGGTCGGTGACGGCAACGAGGTCGCCCACATCGACCTCATCATCGGTCCGAAGGACGGGCCGGTCGGGCAGGCTTTTGCGAATGCCTTCGTGAGCCAGCGGGCGGGCCACACGGCCCTGCTGGCGGTTGTCGCCCCGAACCTGCCTGCCAAGCCCGACGTCGTGATCGTCAATAAGGTTACGATCAAGGGGGAAAAGCAGGCGGTTCAGATGTTCGGCCCGGCGCAGGAGGCCGTGGCCCGGGCGGTCGTCGACTCGGTCAAGGAGGGTGTCATCCCGAAAGATCAGGTCGACGACCTGTGCCTGGTCGTCGGGGTGTTCATCCACTGGGAGGCTCAGGATAACAAGAAGATTTATGACTTTAACTATGAAGCCACGAGAAAGGCCATCGAGCGAGCTTGCAAGGGCGAGCCGAAAGCCGACTACGTGATCCAGCAGGCGGCTACGACGACCCATCCCTTCCGGGGCTTTTAGGGGGGACACTTTCGGAACGGGTTCAGGACCCTACGAGGTGCGAACCCGCTGAGGAGGCAAGAAGGCAGAGGAGGAAGTGGGCGGTTCGGTCGTGCTTGCGATATGCCCCTTACCTTCTTGCCTCTTGTCCTTCTCCCCTCTCAAGACCGCCATGGCGACCGGTCGTCTGGCGGGCCTGAAGGCCGTCGTCACGGGTGGAAGTAGTGGCATCGGTCGGGCCATCGCCGAGGCCTTCGCCCGAGAGGGGGCGACCGTCCTCCTGACGTATCGGGTCTCGGCCGACGCCGCCCAGGAAGTCGTCCGGGGCATTCAGGAGCGGGGGGGCGAGGCCCTTGCCCTGCAGGCCGACCTCGGCACGCGGACGGCTTGCGAAGCCTTGGTCCAGGAAGCCCATGCTCGGCTCGGCCGATTGGACGTCTGGGTCAACAACGCCGGGGCCGACGTCTTGACGACCGAGGCGGCCGCTTGGGACTGGGAGCGGAAGTTGGACCTCCTCCTGGCCGTCGACCTGAAGGGGACGATCGCCTGCTGTTACGCCGTCGCGCCCATCATGCAGGCCCAGGCCGAGGGGGGCGTCATCCTCAACATGAGTTGGGACCACGTCCTATTCGGCATGGCGGGCGAGAATCCCCAGTTGTTCGCGGCCGTCAAGGGGGGCGTCTGGGCCTTTAGCAAGAGCCTGGCCCGGGCCCTGGCCCCGAAGGTCCGGGTCAACGTCTTGGCACCCGGATGGATCGAGACCCGCTTTGGGGCGACCGTCGACCCGAAGTTTCACCGGGCCGTCGCCGACAGCATTCCCCTCCGGCGCTGGGGACGGCCCGAGGACGTTGCCGCCGTCGCCGTCTTTCTGGCCTCCCCGGAGGCGGCCTACCTGACGGGTCAGGCGATCCTCATCAACGGGGGTGTGGTATAATAGGGGTGATGATGGTAGGGCTTACGCAGTAGGGCAATGAGGCAGTAAGGCAGTAGGGCTGTAAGGCTACGATCCGGGTACAGGCCCCCGCGGAGCTGGCAAATCCGCCCATCGGCCGTGGCGGTCTACGAGTCACGGGTCGGTGAAGCATATTTCCCGGGAATAATCGGATTTTCTGCCGACCGCCCCGGCTTCCCGCCTTGGGTCGGGAAGCGGCTGAAGGCAAAGTCCCGTGCAGGAGGGCGGTCATGGCACGACCCCAACTGAAGGTTTACTCGGAAGAGGAAATTCAAGTTAAACTCAAGGAAATGGGCCTCGACGAGTGGTACTACGAGGACGGCTGGCTCCGTCGAAAGTACAATACGGACGGCTGGCCGACGACCCTGATGCTCGTCAACGCCATCGGGTACCTCGCCGAGGCGGCCTGGCATCACCCGGACCTGTCGGTCACGTGGGGGAAACTCTGGGTCAAGCTCCGCACGCATCACGCCAACGGGATCACCGACAAGGACTTCGAGCTGGCCCGGAAGATCGAAGACGTCGTCCTGTGGCGACCGGGTCCGGAGAGTGCCCTCGAGGGCACGCCGAATAAGTTTGTCTTCAGCAAGAAGTGATTTGCAGGGCTCGAGATCGGGGGGCGAGGCAGCGGCTTGTTCCCATATCTATCGGTCCGGCGGGACCCGTGGGAGAGAAGTATTTATTTGTGACGGGAAAATTGGCGGCACCGGCCTTACGGGCGACGCTGGCCCAGGCCCATCTGCCCTTTGATTATGAGATTGCCGTCATGAACATCACTGTCGCGGCCCTGATGACGCCGGAGTGGATCGCCCGTTCTTTAGAAGTCCCGCCGGACGTCACCCGCATTATGATCCCCGGCCTCTGTAAGGGCGACCCCCAGGTCCTGACGCAGAAATTCGGGATTCCGGCCGAAAAGGGGCCGCCCGACCTGAAGCAGATCCCCAGTTACTTTGGTCGGCCGGGGGTCCGGGCAGACTACGGGGCTTATAACATCCGCATCTTCGCCGAGATCAACGATGTCCAGCACCGGACCCTCGATGAGATCGTGGCGATGGCCGAGTACTACCGGGCCAGCGGGGCCGACGTCATCGACCTGGGCTTGGCCCTGGACCGGCCGTGGAACGAGGGCCCGACCGTCATCGCCGAACTGAAGGCCCGGGGTTTTACGCTCAGCATCGACACGATGGACCCCGCCGAGATCCTGCGGGCCGATGCCGCCGGCGTCGACTACGTCCTCAGCCTGAACGGGACAAACCTCCACTTGGCCGAACGCATCCGGGCGACGCCCGTGTTGATCCCCGACCGTCCGGGCGACCTGGCGAGCCTGGAGCGGTCGATGGCCGTCTTGGAGCGCCTCGGTCGACCCTACCTGGTGGACCCCATCCTGGAGCCCATCAACTTCGGATTTGCCGAGAGCCTCGCCCGCTACGTCGAGGTCCGCCGCCGCTACCCCGACGTCGAGATCCTGATGGGGATCGGCAACGTCACGGAGCTGACGGAAGCCGACACGACGGGCATGACGGCTCTCCTGATCGGCTTCTGTCAGGAACTGGAAATCCACCACGTCCTGACGACGGAGGTCATCCCCTGGGCCCGGGGCGTCGTCCGAGAGACGGCCATCGCCCGTCAACTGATGTACTACGCCAAACAGCACGGCATCCTGCCCAAGCATATCGACAGTCGCCTTCTGACGATCAAAGACCCCGATTTCACGCCGTATACGGAGGCCGAACTCCGCCAGCTTCAGGCCCAGGTCACGGACCCCAACTACCGAATTTTCGCGGACGCCGACTGGATTTACGTGTTTAATGCCGACCGCTTTGTCAAGGGTGTGGACATCAACGAAATCTTCGACCAGCTCGAAGTCGACGAAGCGACTCACGCCTTCTACCTGGGCAAGGAGCTGATGAAGGCTTACATCGCCCGCTCCCTGCGCAAAAACTACCGTCAGGAGAATCCCCTCACCTGGGGTTACCTGACCTTCGACGAGCCCCGCCGGGAGCACGTCCGGCTGACCCAACGGCGTAAGGCCCGGCGGGGCGTCGCGACGTAAGGACTTGGGTAGCGTCCAAGCTATAGCGGACGCGGGGGCGGAGCTGTTTTATGGACCTTTGTGTTGTCCAAGTTCGTGGGGATCTGTTCTAAGACGTCGAGCGATATCTGGGCGGTTACCCATGATAAAAGTGACGGGTGACGGAGTGACGAAGGGACGAGGGACAGGGTGACGAAGGGACGGAGTGACGATGAGGAGGTCGGATGCCAGGGGTGGGTTCTACCGTATAGTGCAGGGGTGCCAGGTACCAGGTAACCGGAAGCGGGGCCCTTTCTATCCTGCATCATGCATCCTGTATCCTGCATCCATATCTTACAGAGAGGTGCATCATGAAAAAAATTCTCATCCAGCTGGACACGGACAAGCACCCGAGCACCTTTGACCGCATCGTCGCCTATGACGCGGGGGTCGACGAAGTCCTCAGCTACGGCGGCATTACGCCGAGCGACGTACGGGGGCTCGTCCTGAGCGCCGT
>Ga0079992_129567_pt1 | contig 79389 bp, 73 predicted proteins | sample FaiFalFF_MnMetaG_3_FD_69197 | JGI IMG/M metagenome (GOLD analysis project Ga0079992, IMG submission 69197) | Freshwater microbial communities from Yellowstone National Park, Wyoming, USA - Fairy Falls B (FF_Mn_B) MetaG (SPADES assembly) (version 2) | ecosystem: Environmental > Aquatic >...
TGCGGCCCGCCCAGTTCGCCCAGCTCATGGCAGAGCTGCGGGCCGTGGCCGCAGCCGTGGGCCGCAGCCTGGCCACCGTGGCCGCGCCGGTTTGATAAGGAACGTGAATCGGGCTTCCGTTGACACCCGGCAAGGGTACTGGTACTAGTAGACGCAAACGCACACCGGGAGGACGGCGCCGCGGGCCGGCGGCCCCACAAAGGCCGCGAAAGCCGCGGAGGCCGGCCGGGCCTTCGGGCTCGGTGCACCAGTCGGGCAACGCCCGAGGTACCCGCGCGGGCTCCTCGGGTGTGCGTCTTTCAGGCGAGGAAGGGAAGTAGTAGGCGCCCGTCGGTCTCGCAGAGAGCCGGGAGGCGGTGAGACCCGGCAGACGGCGGCGCTGAACCTCGTCCCCGAGCTTGCCGGGTGAAGGCGAGTAGCCCGGCACGTGGCCCGCGTGAAGGGCAAACGAGGGCCGAGCCTGTAGGCTCGGAACTAAGGTGGTACCGCGGGAGCCAGCCCGTCCTTAGGTTGGCTCCCGTTCGTTTTCGCCTTGTATCAGGAGGAGGGAAGATGCGGACCACCACGGTGGAGACCAAGAAGCCCACCCGGACCCTGTCGGGGGCGCGGGCGGTGGTACGGGTGCTGGAGGAGGCCGGGGTGGAGTGGGTGTTCGGCCACCCCGGGGGTGCGTCCCTGCCCCTGTACGACGCCCTGTACGACGCCCCCACCATCCGGCACGTCCTGTGCCGGCACGAGCAGGTGGCGGCACACGCGGCCACGGGCTACGCGAGGGCGTCCGGCCGGTTCGGGGTGTGCACCGCGACCTCGGGGCCCGGCGCCACCAACCTGGTCACGGGCCTGGCGGACGCCATGATGGACTCCGTGGCGGTGTTGGCCATCACGGGACAGGTGGTGCGGGCCAACATCGGGACCGACGCCTTCCAGGAGGCGGACGTCACCTCCATCACCACCCCCATCACCAAGCACAACGCCCTCGTCATGGACCCCCACGCCCTGGTCCGCACCCTGCGGGAAGCCATCTACCTGTGCCAGTCTGGCCGGCCGGGACCGGTCTTGGTGGACGTGCCGCGGGACGTGTTCCAGAGCGAGATCCCCGAGGAACTGCTGGAGGAGCCCTTCGAACCCCGTCGGCGGCCGGTGACCAAGGGCCATCCCGCCCGCATCGCAGAGGCCGCGGAAGCCATCTCCCAGAGCCGGCGGCCCATCCTGTACGTGGGCGGCGGGGCCCAGGGCGCCAGCGAGCCCCTGGCCCGCCTGGCCCGGCGGTGCCGGATCCCCGTGACCGTGACCCTCATGGGCAAGGGAGCCTTCGACGAGACGGACCCCTTGTGCTTGGGCATGCTAGGCATGCACGGGACCGCCTACGCGAACTACGCCATCAACGCCGCGGACCTGGTGATCGCGGTGGGTGCCCGGTTCGACGACCGCGTCACGGGCCGGCTGAGGGACTTCTGCCCCCACGCGCGGTTCATCCACATCGACATCGACCCCTCCGAGATCGGGAAGAACAAGCCCGCCCACATCCCCATCGTGGGAGACGCCCGCGAGGTCCTGGAGGCTTTGGAGCCCCTGGTGCAGCCGCCGGACGTGGAGGCCTGGTGGAAGCAGATCGAGGAGTGGAGGACCCGCTACCCGTTGCGGTGGCGCCCCGGGCCCCTGCTCAAGCCGCAGGAGGCCATCGAGGCCATCTACCGGGTCACCCGAGGAGAGGCGGTGGTGGTGACGGACGTGGGCCAGCACCAGATGTGGGCCGCGCAGTACTACAAGTGCCGCAGGCCGCGTACCTTCATCTCCTCCGGCGGGCTCGGCGCCATGGGGTTCGGCTTCCCCGCGGCCATGGGCGCGCAGTTCGCCCGCCCCGACGCCCTGGTGGTGGCCATCGTGGGGGACGGGGGGTTCCAGATGACCATGCAGGACCTCATCACCGCGGTGGAGTGGAAGCTGCCCTTGAAGATCTACGTGGTGAACAACGGCTCCCTGGGGATGGTCCGGCAGTGGCAGGAGCTGTTCTACAACCAGCGCTACTGCGCGGTCCAGCTCCGCAACCCGGACTTCGCCCGGATCGCGGAGGCCTTCGGGGCCGTGGGCATCCGGGTGGAGCGGTCCGAGGAGCTGGAACCCGCCCTGCAGCGGTCCCTGGAGGTCCCAGACCGGCCCGTGGTGGTGGACCTCCTGGTGGACCCGGAGGAGAACTGCTACCCCATGATCCCCTCGGGGCAGTCCGTGAAGGAGATGATCCTCGGTGACTAACGCACTCCCCGCCCCCCAACCGCGCTCCGAGCGCCGGGTGTTGTCCATCCTGGTGGACAACATGCCCGGGGTGCTGCTCCGGATCGTGGCCCTGTTCCGACGCCGGGGGATCAACATCCACAGCCTGGCGGTGTCCGTGACGGAGGACCCGGCGGTGTCCCGCATCACCATGACCGTGGAGTGCCCCGCGGCCCTGGCGGAGTCCGTGGTGAAGCAGGTGCGCCGGGTGGTGGAGGTGCGGCGGGTGCGGGACGTGACAGACTCCCCCCGCACGGAGCGGGAGCTGGCCCTGGTGAAGGTGAACGCCCCCGCGGGAGTACGGTCGGAGATCCTGGAAGCGGCGCAGGTGTTCCGGGCGCGCCCCATCGACCTTACGGAGAAGACCGTGACCTTGGAGGTCACGGGGAGTCCGGAGAAGATCGACGCCTTTTTGAACCTCGTGGCGCGGCACGGGGTGCGGGAGGTGGCCCGCACCGGGTCCGTGGTGCTGCTGCGGGGTTCGGCCACCACGTAGACCACCACGGGAGGTGCGGAATGGCCAAGGTGTACTACGAGCGCGACGCCAACCCGGAGCTCATCCGGTCCAAGCGGGTGGCGGTCCTCGGCTACGGGAGCCAGGGCCACGCCCACGCCCTGAACCTCCGGGACCAGGGGGTTTCGGTGGTGGTGGGCCTGAAACCCGGCGGGTCGTGGGACCGGGCCCGGGCGGATGGCTTCCGGGTGGTGGAGGTGGCGGAGGCGGTCCGGGAGGCGGACGTGGTCTCCGTGCTGCTCCCCGACATGGTGCAGGCGCAGGTGTACCGGGAGTCCATCCGCCCCCACCTCCGCAAGGGGCAGGCCCTGGTGTTCGCCCACGGGTTCGTGGTCCTGTACGGCCAGGTGGAGCCCCCGCCGGACGTGGACGTGTTCATGGTCGCCCCCAAGTCCCCGGGCCACCGCATGCGGGAGGTGTTCGTGGAAGGACAGGGGGTGCCCGGTCTGGTGGCGGTGCACCAGGACGCCACGGGCCAGGCCAAGGACCTAGCCCTGGCGTACGCCTGGGGGGTGGGCTGCCTGCGGGCCGGGGTGGTGGAGACCACCTTCCGCGAGGAAACGGAGAGTGACCTGTTTGGGGAACAGGCGGTCCTGTGCGGGGGCGTGACGGCCCTCATCCAGGCGGGGTTCGAGACCCTGGTGGAGGCCGGCTACCAGCCGGAGATCGCGTACTTCGAGTGCCTCAACGAGCTGAAGCTCATCGTGGACCTCATCTACGAGGGCGGGATGCAGTGGATGCGGTACTCCGTGTCGGACACCGCGGAGTACGGAGACTACACCCGCGGCCCGCGGATCATCGACGACCACGTGCGGCAGCGCATGCGGGAGATCCTCAAGGAAGTCCAGGACGGGACCTTCGCCCGGGAGTGGATCCTGGAGGCCCAGGCCAACTTCCCGTCTTTCCGCAACCTGCGGGTGCGGGCGGCGCAGCACCCCATCGAGGAGGTGGGCCGGCAGCTGCGGGCCATGATGCCCTGGCTGCGGGGCCCCAAAGCCAAGGCGCCGCAGACGGTAGGGACCGGTGGGGGGATCTAGGGTGACCGACCGAGTGTACATCTTTGACACCACCCTGCGGGACGGGGAGCAGTCCCCGGGCTTCTCCATGACGGTGCAGGAGAAGCTGGAGATGGCCCAGGCCCTGGCGCGCCTGGGGGTGGACGTGATCGAGGCGGGGTTCCCCATCGCCTCCCCCGGAGACCTGGAGGCGGTGCGTCTCATCGCCCGGGAGGTGCGGGGGCCCGTGATCTGCGGCCTCGCCCGGGCCCAGCGGCAGGACATCGAGGTGTGCTGGGAGGGCGTGCGGGAGGCGGAGCGCCCGCGGATCCACACCTTCATCGCCACCTCGCCCATCCACATGGAGCGCAAGCTCCGGATGAAGCCCGAGGAAGTCCTGGAAGCCGCCCGGCAGGCGGTGCGCCTGGCCCGCTCCCTGTGTCCGGAGGTGGAGTTCAGCTGCGAGGACGCCACCCGCTCGGACGTGGACTTCCTGTGCCGCGTGGTGGAAGCCGCCATCCGGGAGGGGGCCAGCGTGATCAACCTCCCGGACACGGTGGGCTACGCGGTCCCCCACGAGTACGCGAACCTCATCCGCACCGTCCGGGAACGGGTGCCGGACTCCGACCGGGTGATCTGGAGCGTGCACTGCCACGACGACCTGGGGATGGCCGTGGCCAACTCCCTGGCGGGGGTGCAGGCCGGGGCCCGGCAGGTGGAGGGCACCATCAACGGCATCGGGGAGCGGGCGGGGAATGCGGCCTTGGAAGAGGTCATCATGGCCCTGGTGACCCGGCGGGACGCCTTCGGGCTGCAGGTGGGGGTAGACACCACCCGCATTTACCCCACCAGCCGGCTGCTTTCCGCCCTCACGGGGGTGGAGGTGCAGCCCAACAAGGCCATCGTGGGGGCCAACGCCTTCGCCCACGAGGCGGGCATCCATCAGCACGGGGTGCTGAGCGACCCGCGGACCTACGAGATCATGACCCCGGCTTCCGTGGGCGTCCCCACCAACCGGTTGGTGCTCGGCAAGCACTCCGGCCGCCACGGCTTGGTGCACGCCTTGCGGGAGATGGGGTTCCAGCTCACGGAGGAGGAGGTGGAGCGGGTGTACGCCCGCTTCAAGGCCCTGTGCGACCGGAAGAAGCGGGTGGAGGTGGGAGACCTGGTGGCCCTGGTGCAGGAGGGGTTCGCGGCGGCCCCGGAGACCTACCGGCTGGTGTCCTTCCGGGTCACCACCGCCAGCGACGAACCGCCGCAGGCCGCGGTGCGCCTGGAGCGGGTGGGGCGGCTGCACGTGGCGGAGGCCACCGGGGACGGGCCCGTGGACGCCCTGTTCGCGGCCATCAACGCCGCCGCGGGCCGGCAAGTCCAGCTCCTGGACTACAGCCTGCGGTCCGCCACGGGTGGCAGCGACGCCTTGGGGGAGGCGGTGTGCCGCCTGCGGGAGGGGGACCGGGTGGCCACGGGCCGCGGGAGCAGCACGGACGTGTTGGAGGCCAGCGCCCTGGCCTACGTGGCAGCCTTGAACAAGCTGGCGGAGGTGAGGCCCGCGGAGACCGTCCCCGCGGGACCCTGAAGGAGCGCGGAGGACACCCCATGGGGATGACCATCACGGAGAAGATCCTCGCATCCCACGCGGACCTGCCCAGGGTGGAACCAGGGGACCTGGTGGAGTGCCGGGTGGACATGCTGTTCGCCAACGACATCACCGCACCCCTGGCCATCCAGCAGTTCGAACGGATCGGGGTGGAGCGGGTCTTCGACCCCGACCGGGTGGCCTTCGTCCTGGACCACTACTCGCCGAGCAAGGACATCGCCTCCGCGGAGCAGTGCCGCATCACCCGGGAGTTCGTGCGCAAGCACGGCCTCCCGCACTTCTACGACGTGGGCCGGGCGGGGATCGCCCACGTCCTGCTGGCGGAGGAGGGGTTCGTGGCGCCCGGGGAGCTGTTCGTGGGGGCGGACTCCCACACGTGTAACCACGGCGCCTTGGGGGCGTTCGCCACGGGGGTGGGGAGCTCGGACCTGGCCGCGGCCATGGCCACGGGCCGCCTGTGGTTCCGGGTCCCCCACACCCTGCGGTTCGTCTTCCGGGGGACCCTGCCCCGGTGGGTCACGGGCAAGGACCTGGTCCTGCGGATCATCGGAGACATCGGGGTGGACGGGGCCCGGTACGCGGCCATGGAGTTCGCGGGGCCGGTGCTCCGGCAGCTGTCCATGGACGAGCGGTTCTCCATCACCAACATGGCGGTGGAGGCCGGGGCGAAGAACGGGATCATGGAGCCCGACGAGGTGGTCCTGGAGTGGGTGCGGCCCCGGGCCCGGCGTCCGTTCCAGCCGGTGTACGCAGACCCGGACGCCTCGTACGCCGCGGTGTACGAGTACGACGTCACGGACATGGACCCCGTGGTGAGCGCGCCTTCTTCGCCGGCCAACGTGGTGTCGGTGCGGGAGGCGGCGGGAGTGCGGGTGGACCAGTGTTTCATCGGCACCTGCACCAACGGCCGCATCGAGGACCTCCGGCAGGCCGCCCGGGTCCTGGCGGGCCGCAAGGTCCACCCCGACGTGCGACTGTTGGTGATCCCCGCCACGCCCCGCATCTACCGGCAGGCGCTGGAGGAGGGGTTGATCCAGGTGTTCCTGGACGCGGGCGCCGCGGTGTCCACCCCCACCTGCGGGCCCTGCATCGGCGGGCACATGGGGGTCCTGGCGGACGGGGAGGTGTGCGTGTCCACCAGCAGCCGGAACTTCATCGGGCGGATGGGGCACCGGGGCAGCAAGGTGTACCTGTCCAACGCCGCGGTGGCGGCGGCCGCCGCGGTGGCGGGCCGGCTGGTGCACCCGGACGAGGTGGTGCGGGAGCCGGTGGCGGTGTAGGGAGGAGGGCCATGGCCATCATCCGGGGTAGGGCCCACAAGGTGGGCGACCACATCGACACGGACCTCATCATCGCGGGGCGGTACCTCGTCACCACGGACCCGGAGAAGCTGGGCCAGCACCTGTTCGAGGACCTGGACCCCACGTTGCGGCAGCGCATCCGGCCGGGCGACGTCGTGGTGGCGGGGGAGAACTTCGGACAGGGCAGCTCCCGGGAGCACGCGCCCCTGGCCCTGGTGGGGGCAGGCATCCAGGCCGTGGTGGCGGCGTCCTACGCCCGCATCTTCTACCGCAACGCCTTCAACAACGGCCTGCTGCTGCTGGAGTGCCCGGAGGCCAGCCGCGGGGTGCAGGACGGGGACGAGCTGGAGATCGACCCGCACACCGGACAGATCCGGAACCTCAGCCGGGGAGAGACGTACCGGGCGCGTCCCATCCCTCCCTTCATGCAGGAGCTCGCCCGGCTCGGCGGCATCATCCCCTACGTCCGGCGGAAGCTGGGCCTGGAGGTCTCCTGATGCGCGTGGAGGTGTACGACACCACCCTGCGCGACGGGACCCAGGGCGCGGACGTGGAGTTCTCCGTGGAGGACAAGCTCCGCTGCGCCCGGGCCTTGGACGAGCTGGGGGTGGACTTCGTGGAGGGCGGCTGGCCCGGGAGCAACCCCCGGGACCTGGAGTTCTTCCGCCGGGCGGCGCGGGAAGTCTGGCGCCACACCCGCATCGTGGCCTTCGGCAGCACCCGCCGGGCGGACGTGGCGGCCCACCGCGACGGCAACCTCCTCACCCTCCTGGAGGCGCAGACGGAGTGGGTGGCCGTGTTCGGGAAGAGCTGGGACCTGCACGTGCGGGTGGCCCTCCGGACCTCCCTCGAGGAAAACCTCCGGATGATCGCGGACTCCGTGCGGTTCTTGAAGGCGCAGGGCCGCAAGGTGGTCTACGACGCGGAACACTTCTTCGACGGGTTCCGGGCCAACCCGGACTACGCCCTGCAGACCCTGCGGGCCGCGGAGGAGGCGGGGGCGGACCGCATCGTGCTGTGCGACACCAACGGGGGAAGCCTCCCCCACCAGGTGGGGCCCGTGGTCCGGCGGGTCGCGGAGGTGGTCCACACCCCCCTGGGGGTCCACACCCACAACGACGCGGGCTGCGCGGTGGCCAACGCGGTGGAAGCGGTCCGGGCAGGCTGCGTCCACGTGCAGGGGACCGTCAACGGGTACGGGGAGCGGTGCGGCAACGCGGACCTGTGCGTGCTGGTCCCCAACCTGGTCCTCAAGCTGGACCGGGAGTGCCTGCAGCCCGGGGCCCTGGGGCGTCTCAGCCACGTCAGCCGCTTCGTGGCGGAGCTGGCCAACCGCACTCCGGACGAGCACCAGCCGTACGTGGGGCGCAACGCGTTCGCCCACAAGGGCGGGGTCCACGTGGCCGCGGTGCGGCAGGACCCGTCCACCTACGAGCACGTAGACCCCGCGGCGGTGGGGAACCGGCGCCGGTTCGTGGTCTCGGACCTCTCCGGCCGTTCCAACATCCTCAGCAAGGCGGAGGAGCTGGGACTGCCCTTGGACCCCCACAGCCCCTCCACGGCCCAGATCCTGGAGCGGGTGAAGTGGCTGGAGTACACGGGCTACCAGTTCGAGGGCGCGGACGCCTCCTTCGAGCTGCTGGCCCGGCGTCTGCTGGGGGAGTGGGACGACGGGTTCGAGGCCGGCCCCTTCCTGGTGGTGGTCCACCGCACGGAGGACCGGGCGTGGGCGGAGGCCACGGTACGGGTGCGGGTGGACGGGACGGAGGAGCACACCGCGGCGGAGGGCAACGGGCCCGTGCACGCCCTGGACCGCGCCCTCCGCAAGGCCCTGGAGCGCTTCTACCCGGAGCTGCGGGACATCCGCCTGGTGGACTACAAGGTGCGGGTGTTGAACGCGGAGGCGGCCACCGCGGCCCGGGTCCGGGTGCTGATCCAGACCACGGACGGCCAGGAGCGCTGGGAGACCGTGGGTGTGTCGGAGAACGTGGTGGAGGCCAGCTGGCTGGCCCTGGTGGACAGCCTGAGTTACGCCCTGTGGCGGTCTCGGGGCAGGCGTAAGCAGGCCGCGGTGGCCCACGGCGGGGACGGCCGGTGAGGAGGGAGGCCATGGAGGAGGTCCGCCAGCAGGAACTGGACGCGGAGTTGGTCCGGCTGCTGCAGGCTCAGGACGCGGACGAGGAGCGCTGGACCATCGCCTGCATCCAGCAGATGTACTGACCGTGGACGCCCGCGTCCTCCTGCTGCCGGGAGACGGGATCGGCCCGGAGGTGGTGGCGCAGGCGGTCCGGGTGCTGGACGCGGTGGCGCAGCGCTTCGGACACCGCTTCACGTACCGCACGGAGGCCATCGGGGGACAGGCCATCGACCGGTACGGGGACCCCCTGCCCGCGCAGACCCGGGAGGCCCTGCGGAGCTGCGACGCCATCCTCCTGGGAGCCGTGGGTGGGCCCCGGTGGGAGACGGGGCCCGTGCGGCCGGAGGCAGGGCTGTTGGCCTTGCGGTACGAGCTGGGCCTGTACGCAAACCTCCGGCCCGCGGCGCTGCTTGACGGCCTGGAGTCCGCCTCCCCCCTCCGCCCGGAGGTGGTGCGGGGCACGGACTTCCTCCTGGTCCGGGAGCTCACCGGGGGGCTTTACTTCGGCGAGCCCAAGGGACGGGACGGGGCGCGGGCGGTGGACACCATGGCGTACACCGTCCAAGAGGTGGAGCGGGTGGCCCGGGTGGCCTTCCGCGCGGCCCGGACGCGGCGCGGGCGGGTCCACTCCGTGGACAAGGCCAACGTGCTGGAGACGTCCCGCCTGTGGCGGGAGGTGGTGAGCCGGGTGGCGCAGGAGTTCCCGGACGTGGAACTCCACCACATGCTGGTGGACACCTGTGCCATGCAGCTGGTGCGCCAGCCCACCGCCTTCGACGTGATCCTCACGGAGAACACCTTCGGAGACATCCTCAGCGACGAAGCCGCCGCGGTGGTGGGGTCCATCGGCCTGCTGCCCTCCGCCAGCCTGGGGGACCGGCCTCCCTTCCTGTACGAACCGGTCCACGGCTCCGCCCCGGACATCGCGGGACGGGGGATCGCCAACCCCCTCGGCACCATCCTCAGCACGGCCTTGATGCTCCGGTACTCCTTCGGGTTGGAGGAGGAAGCGCGGGCGGTGGAGGCCTCGGTGCGGCAGGTGGTGCGGGAGGGGATCGTGCCCCCAGACCTGGGCGGGCGCGCCGGCACCCAGGAGGTGGGGGAGGCGGTGGTGGCCTGCTTGCTCCGCAGGAGATCCTAAGCCCCGCATCGAATCCTCCCCGCGAGTCCACCGGAGAGGGGGGGAAGGCATGAACGACCAAGCCCCGCGTATCACCCGCAGGCGTTTCCTCCGGGACTCGGCCCGGGCGGCCTCCGCCCTGGCCCTGTCCGCGTGGGGGCTCGAGGCTACCCGCAGTTCCGCGGAGGCCCAGGAGCTCACCTTCCCTGTGGAGAAGGGCGCGAGCCTCCGGGTCCTGCGGTGGTCGCAGTTCGTGACCACGGACCGGCCGATCTTTGAGGAAAACGCGGCCCGCTTCACCCAGCGGACCGGGGTGCCGGTGCGGGTGGAGTACGAAACCTGGACGGACGTCCAGCCCAAGGCCGCCGCGGCCGCCAACGTGGGCAGCGGTCCGGACATCGTCATCGGGTTCTTCGACGAGCCGCACCTGTGGGCGGACAAGCTGGTGCCGGTGACGGACCTGGCGCAGTACCTGGGGAGGAAGTACGGAGGGTGGTTCGACGTCTGCGCGCAGTACGCGTACAGCCCCCAGCGCAACGCGTGGATCGCCATCCCCATCGGCGCGCCCGGGGCCACCATCAACTACCGGGTGTCGTGGGTGCGGGAGGCGGGTTTCGACCCCGACCCCGCCAGGTTCCCGAAGACCACGGACGAGTTCCTGCGCCTGTGCCGGGCCCTGAAGGCCCGGGGGCGCCCCACGGGGTTCGCTTTGGGCAAGGCCGTGGGGGACGGGAACGTGTGGGTTCACTGGTGCCTGTGGGCCTTCGGGGGCAAGGCGGTGGCGCCGGACAACAAGACCATCACCATCAACTCCCCGGAGACCGCCAACGCCCTGGAGTACGCCCGGGCCCTGTACGAGACCATGATCCCCGGGGTGGCGGGCTGGCTGGACCCCCACAACAACCGGGCGTTCCTGGCGGGGGAGATCTCCCTCACCAACAACGGGATCAGCATCTACTTCGCGGCGAAGAACGACTTCCCGGAGATCGCCCGGGACATGGACCACGCCCTGTTCCCCGTGGGGCCCGTGGGCCGGCCCACGGAACTCCACCTGTTCAGCCAGGCCTACATCTTCGCGTACACGCGCTACCCCAACGCCGCCAAGGAGTTCCTCCGGTGGATCATGGAGGAGACGCAGTACGCCCGGTGGATCAACGGGATGCTGGGCTACGTGTCCCACCCCCTGCGGGAGTACGGAAAGCTGGCGGTGTGGCGGGCGGACCCCAAGCACCTGCCCTTCCGGGACGCGGTGGCCCGGATGCTGCCCCACTCCTACGCGGGCCGGCCGGGTCCGGAGGCCGCCCGGGCCCTGGCGGAGTTCGTGATCGTGGACATGTTCGCGGACGCCTGCACGGGCCGGCGGAGTGTGCGGGACGCCATCCGCGCCGCGGAGGACCGGCTGCGGCGCATCTACCGTAGCTAGGAGCCTTTTCGGACCGGCCCGGGGACGCCGGGGAGAGGAGACATGGACCGGCTGGAGGCGAGCCTTCCACGGGCCGCAGAACGCCGGGCCCACGCGGTGGGGCTCCTGGAGAGCAGGGACGGGCTGGGCTGGCTTTTGACCAGCCCCGCCCTGGCCCTGCTCTTGTTCTTCCTGGCCTACCCCTTCCTCCTCGGGGTGTGGTTGAGCTTCACGGACAGCCGCATCGCGAGCCCGGGCCGGTTCGTGGGCCTGGAGAACTTCCGCTACCTCCTGGGCGACGGGGTGTTCCGCCTCACCGTGTTCAACACCCTCCTGTACGCGGGGGTGGCGGTGGTGCTGAAGTTCGTCCTCGGGTTCGCCCTGGCCCTCCTGGTGGACCGGGACTTCCGGGGCAAGCGGTTCGTCCGGGCGGCCATGCTGCTGCCGTGGATCGTGCCCACGTCCCTGTCCGCCCTGGTCTTCTACTGGATCTACGACAGCCAGTTCAGCGTGCTGACGTGGATGCTGCGGGCCGTGGGCCTAGTGCACCAGCCCATCAACTACCTGGGAGACCCGCAGCTGGCCCGGGCCTCCCTCATCGCGGCCAACGTGTGGCGCGGCGTCCCCTTCTTCGCCATCGGGTTGCTGGCGGGGCTGCAGACGGTGCCCCGGGAGCTGTACGAGGCCGCCGCCATGGACGGGGCGGGGCCGTGGGCACGGTTCCGGTGGATCACCTGGCCCCTGCTGGTGCCCGTGGCCGTGGTGGTCACGGTGTTCAGCACCATCATGACCGTGGGCGACTTCCAGCTCATCTGGATCGTGACCAAGGGAGGACCCGCCAACGCCACCCACCTCCTCGGGACCCTGGCCTACCAGCGGGCGGTGCAGGGAGGCTTCTTGGGGGAAGGGGCGGCGGTGGCGGTGTTCGTGTTGCCCGTGCTGGTGGCGTGTGTGGCCCTGGCGTACCGGGCCCTGCGGAGGGAGGTGTGAGGTGAGGGGCGGGCTGGCGCGGCTGGTGGGCTTCCAGCTGCCTCTGGCGGCCTTCCTGGTCTTCCTCCTCTTCCCCTTCTACTGGATGCTGGTCACGGCCCTGAAGCCCAACCGGGACCTGTACAACCTGGCCCTCAACCCCCTGTGGACCTGGACCCCCACCCTGGACCACGTGCGCCGCCTGCTGTGGGACACGCACTTCCTGCCGTGGCTGCGCAACACCCTGGTGATCTCCGTGGGGGCTACGGCCCTGTCCCTGGCCACCAGCCTGATGGCAGCGTACGCCATCGGCCGGCTGCGCTTCCGGGGTTCCGGGGCCCTGGGCATCGCCATCTTCCTCACGTACCTGGTGCCCCCCGTGATCCTGTTCATCCCCCTGAGCCGGATCATCTCTGCCCTAGGGTTGTGGGACCGGCCCGCGGCCTTGGTCCTCACGTACCCCACCTTCCTCGTCCCCTTCTGCGTGTGGCTGCTGCTGGGCTACTTCCGCACCATCCCCCAGGAGCTGGAGGACTGCGCGCGAGTGGACGGGGCCAGCCGCCTCCAGGTGATGCGATACGTGACCCTCCCCCTGGCCCTCCCGGGCATCCTGTCCTGCCTGATCTTCGCCTTCACCCTGTCGTGGAACGAGTACCTGTACGCCTTAGTGTTCTTGTCCTCCACGGACCAGAAGACCGTCCCCGTGGGACTGGCCACGGAGCTCGTGACGGGAGACGTCTTCCAGTGGGGTCCTTTGATGGCGGGAGCCCTGCTGGGTTCCGTCCCGGTGGCGGTGGCGTACTCCTTCTTCGTGGAGCACTACGTGGCGGCCCTCACGGGAGCCCTCAAGGAATAGGAGGTCGGACCATGCGCAGCGACGCCCTGAAGTCGGGGATTGCCCGGTCGCCGGCCCGCGCCATGCTGCGGGCGGTGGGCCTGCAGGACGAGGACTTCCGGATGCCCTTCGTGGGGGTGGTGAACACCTGGACGGACGGCATGCCGTGCAACTTCCACCTGCGGGAGCTGGCGGGGGAGCTGCGGGCGGGGCTCCGGGAAGCCGGGGTCCTGGGGTTCGAGTTCGGGGCGCCCTCGGTGAACGACGCGATGGCCATGGGCACGGAGGGCATGCGGGCCAGCCTCGTCAGCCGGGAGGTGGTGGCGGACGCGGTGGAGGTGGTGGCCCAGGGCTACCTGTACGACGGGATGGCGGTCCTGGTGGGGTGCGACAAGACCATCCCGGGCGGGGCCATGGGGGTGATCCGCAGCGGGGTGCCCGGGATCGTGCTGTACGGGGGGACCGTGGCGCCTGGAGTGCTGGACGGCCGGAAGATCACCATCGTGGACCCGTTCGAAGCCGTGGGAAAGTACAGCGCCGGCCAGATGACCCGCGAGGAGTTCGAGGCCGTGGAGCGGCACGCGGTGCCGGGGCCGGGCGCGTGTGGGGGCCAGTACACGGCCAACACCATGGCCCTGGTGCTGGAGGCCCTGGGGATGTCCCCCGTGGGGTACAACGCCATCCCCGCCACCGCCCCGGAGAAGAAGGAGGCGACCCGCAGGGCGGGGGCCATCCTGGCGGAGGCCGTCCGGGTGGGCAGGACTCCACGGCAGTTCCTCACCCGCCAGTCCTTCCTCAACGCCATCGCCACCGTGGCGGCCACAGGAGGGTCCACCAACGCGGTCCTGCACCTGCTGGCCCTGGCCCAGGAGGTGGGGGTCCCTCTGGAACTGGACGACTTCGACCGGGTATCCCGCCGCACCCCGGTGATCGCGGACCTGCGGCCGTGGGGGACCTACACCGCGTGGGAGCTGTACGAAGCAGGAGGGAGCCGCTTGGTGTTCCGCCGGATGCTGGAGGCGGGGCTCCTGGACGGCGACCAGAAGACGGTGACGGGCAGGACCCTGGCGGAGGAGGCCCTGGGCGCGCAGGAGGCCCCGGGCCAGAAGGTGGTGTTTTCCGCGGACCGGCCTCTGAAGCCCCACGGGGGGCTGGCAGTCCTGCGGGGCTCCCTGGCGCCGGAGGGCGCGGTGTTGAAGGTGGCGGGGACGGAGCGGATGCACTTCCGGGGGCCGGCGCGGGTTTTCGACGGGGAAGCCGCGGCGCTGCAGGCGGTGCTGGAGGGGAAGATCCAGCCCGGGGACGTGGTGGTGATCCGCTACGAAGGACCCAAGGGAGCCCCGGGCATGCCGGAGATGCTGTCCGTGACCGCGGCCCTGGTGGGGCGGGGGCTGGGTCCGGAGGTGGCCCTGGTGACGGACGGGAGGTTCTCCGGGGGCACCCGCGGCCTCATGGTGGGGCACGTGTCGCCGGAGGCGCAGGTGGGCGGGCCCATCGCCCTGGTGCGGGACGGCGACCCGGTGGTGATCGACGTGGAGGCCCGGCGCCTGGACTTGGAAGTGCCGGCGGAGGAGCTCGAACGCCGGCGGGCCCAGTTCACCGCGCCGCCCCCGCGGTACCGCAGCGGGCTGTTCGGCCGCTACACGGCCCTGGTGAGCTCGGCGTCGGAGGGCGCGGTGCTGCGGGTGGGGTGAGACCACCCCAAAAATCGCTGCGCGATTTTTGGGGACCCCGGTCCCGTCCGTGTGCCCGAAGGATTTTTTTCGGGACAGGGTTGTGAGGCCGCCGAAGAGTCGCGGGGAAATGCCGCGGCGGGTCAGCGCAGGCCGTACAGCATCCAGTACACCAGCCACCCGCTGGCGGCCACGTACAACCACACGGGCAGGGTCCGGCGTGCCAGCCTCCGGTGTGCGTCGAACCGGCCGGACAGGGCCCGCCGGAGGGTGACCAGCACCATGGGCGCCAGGGCCGCGGCCAGGACCACGTGGCTTGCAAGCACCGCCAGGTAGACCCCCCGCACCCACCCCGTCCCGGTGAAGGGCTTGGAGCCCAACAGGGCCCAACGCACCCCGTAGACCAGGAGGAACAGGCCGGCGAAGGCTGTGGCGGTGAGCATGAACCGACGGTGCCAGTCCACGCGCCGGGCCCGGATGCACAGGTAGCCCGCCACCACGGCCACCCCGCTCACGAGGATCAGGGCGGTGTTCAGGGGCGCCAGCCAGGCCAGGGAGGACGCGGGACCCACGGATAGCCTGCCTGCTATAATGGTACCGGATCCCCGGGGCGACGGGACAATCGAACGTCACGGTGCGCACGCGCTGAGCCCGCGGTACCACGGGCCGCCGGGAGAGGAGGTGGTGGTACGGTGAACGCTCCGCGTGTTGGCCAAGGGAGTTTCGTGTGGCTGCCGGCGCACAAGCCGCCCACCGTGGCCTTGGTGTCCACGTACCCGCCCAGGGAGTGCGGTATCGCCACCTTCACCCGGGATCTGTCCCGGGCCCTCCGGGACGCCGGGGTGCGGACGTGGGTGGTGGCCATGGACGAGGAAGGGGCGGGATACGCGTACGGGCCCGAAGTGCGGCTGCAGGTCCACGAGGACTCCGTGGAGGAGTACCGCGCTGCCGCGGAGGCCCTGAACCGCAGCGACGCGCAGGTGGTGAACCTCCAGCACGAGTTCGGGATCTTCGGGGGGGAGTGGGGAGAGTACGTGCTGGAGCTGGTGGAGCCCCTGGACCGACCCCTGGTGGTGACCTTGCACACGGTCCTGCCGGACCCGCCGCCCCGGGCCCGTCGGGTGATCCGAGCCCTGTGCCGTCGGGCCGCGGCGGTGGTGGTCATGAGCCCCTCCGCGGTGGACCTGTTGGAAACCCGCTACGGGGTTCCCCGCGGCCGGGTCCACGTGGTGTGGCACGGGGTGCCCACCATCGAGCCGGTGCCGCGAGAGGAGGCGAAGCGGCGCCTGGGACTGGAGGGCCGGTGGGTGGTGTCCACCTTCGGCCTGGTGAGCCCCGGAAAGGGCATCGAAGACGTGCTGGAGGCCCTGCCCGCGGTGGTGGCCCGCCACCCGCAGACGGTGTACCTGGTGCTGGGAGAGACCCACCCGAACGTGCGGCGGCGGGAGGGTGAGCGCTACCGCAACATGCTCCTGGAGAAGGTGAGGTCCCTGCGGCTGGGGCGCCACGTCCGGTTCGAGAACCGGTACCTCCGGGACGAGGAGATCGTCGGGTACCTGCAGGCCACAGACGTGTACGTGACCCCCTACCACAACCCGGACCAGATCGTGAGCGGCACCCTTTCCTGGGCGTTGGCCGCCGGCTGCGCGGTGGTCTCCACCCCCTACCGCTACGCGGTGGACGTGCTGTCCGACGGGCGGGGGATCCTGGTGCCCTTCCGCGATCCCCAGGCCCTGGCCCAGGCCCTGGACGAGCTGCTGGCAGACCCGCAGCGCCGCGCCCGCCTGGGCGAGCGTGCCTACGCGGCCAGCCTCCCCATGCGGTGGCCACGGGTGGCCTCTCGCTACGCCGCCCTGTTCGAACACGCCCTGCAGGGCGCGGCGGCGGAGGCCGCGGTCTAGACGCCGACCCAGGGAGCGCTTCGCGACCGGGAGGTGCAGCCGTGACGGCAGGGGCAGTCCGCGTCCGGGAGGCGGTGCGGCTGGAGCACCTGCGCCGGATGACGGACGCGTTCGGGATGGTGCAGTTTTCCCGCGGCCGCGTCCCGGACCCCTCCTCGGGGTACACCGCGGACGACAACGCCCGCGCCCTGGTGGTGGCCGCCCGGCTGGACTTGGAAGACTTGGCGGAGGTGTACCTTTCGTTCCTGGAACGGAGCCAAAGGCCCGACGGGTGGTTCCACAACCTGTGGGGGCAGGGCGGCGTGCCGGCCACCGATGGGCAGTCCGAGGACTGCCAGGGACGGTGTGTGTGGGCGCTGGCGGAGGTGGTGACGTCCCACCTGTCGCGCGGGCTGCGGGAGCGGGCCCGCCGGCTCCTCCAGAGGGCTCTGCCCTCGGTGCGCCAGCTGCGCAGCGCCCGGGGGAGGGCCAACGCCCTCCTGGGGTTGGCGCGGCTGCAGGAACCGGAGGTGCTGACTCCGGTGGCGGAAGCCCTCTGCGGGCAGTTGGCGGACCAGGACGAGACCTGGCCGTGGCCGGAGCCGGTCCTCACCTACGAGCTCGCCCGGGTGCCCCACGGGTTGCTGCGGGCCAGCTTCCGCGGTGATGGACGGTGGCAGCAGGTGGCCTTGCGCACCCTGGACTTCCTCGTGGAAGTCCTCGTGGAGGACGGGGTGGTGGTCCCGGTGGGGAACCGGGGCTGGTACCCGCGGGGCGGAACCAAGGCGCGTTGGGACCAGCAGCCCGTGGACCCGGGAGCGCTGGTAGAGGCGTGCGTGGACGCCTTCGAGCTCACGGAGCGTCCGCGCTACCGGGAGGCGGCGGCGCTGGCCTGGGAGTGGTTCTGGGGCAGGAACCTCCGGGGGGCGGTGATGGTGGACCCGGACGGCGCGTGCCGCGACGGCCTCGGGCCGGAGGGGCCCAGCGAGAACCGCGGCGCGGAGGCGTGTGTGGCCTACCTGCTCGCGGCGTGGGCGTGGTCCCGAGGAGGGTAGGGGTGCGGGTGGCCATCCTGGCGCCGGTCGCGTGGCGGGTCCCGCCGCGGCACTACGGGGGGTGGGAGCAGGCGGTGTCCACCCTGACGGAGTCCCTGGTGCGGCTCGGGGTGGAGGTGACCCTGTTCGCCAGCGGGGACTCCGTCACGGAGGCGCGCCTGGAGAGCGTGGTGCCCCGGCCGCTCCAGGAGGACCCGGAGCTCCGGGCGCGAAGCCGGGCGTACGAGATCCTCCACGCGGTCCACTGCCTGCAGCGGGCGGAGGAGTTCGACCTGGTACACAGCCACGCGGGGTCCTTCGTGGTGGGCTTCGCGCCCTTTGTCCGGACGCCCCTGGTGGTGACCCTGCACGGTTCTGGGGCGGAGCCCGACAGCCAGGTGCTGTACCGCCGGTTCCGCCACCTTCCCTACGTGGCCATCAGCGAGGCGGAGCGCCGGATCCTTCCGGAGCTGAACTACGTGGCCACCATCCACCACGGGGTGGAGGTGGAACGGTTTCCCTTCGAAGGGCGACCCGGGGACTACCTCCTGTTTGTGGGGCGCATCGCCCGGGTCAAGGGGGTCCACCGGGCCATCGAAGTGTCCCGCCGCACGGGAATCCCCTTGGTCCTCGGGGGCATCGTGCCGCCCGAGGAGGAGGAATACTTCCGCCGGGAAGTCGAGCCTCACCTGGACGGGGAGAGGGTGCGCTTTGTCGGTCCCGTGGACGCGCAGCAGAGGAACCGCCTGTGCTGCGGGGCTCTGGCCTTCCTGCACCTCGTGGAGTACGAGGAGTCCTTCGGGCTGACCATGATCGAGGCCATGGCCTGCGGTCTGCCCGTGATCGGGACCCGCCGGGGCTCCGTGCCCGAGGTCGTGGCCCACGGCCGCACAGGCTTCGTGGTGGCGGACACCCAGGAGGCGGTGGAGGCCGTGCGGGCGGTGCGGCGGATCTCCCGGGAAGCTTGCCGGGCCTGGGTCGCGGAGCGTTTCCACGCCCGGATCGCTGCGGCCAAGCACGTGCGGGTGTACCGGCGGGTGCTGCGGGAGGTCCGCGCCGGGACCTAGTACCCCTCCGCCGGAGGGGTTCCGGGGTACGCTCCTAGCGGCGCTTTCCGTCCTGCCGGCTGCGCAGCGCCACCTCCCTGGCCCAGGCCCACAGGCGCTCCCTGGGCACCGTGGCCAGGCACACCACGCTGTCCGCGGCCCCGTAGTACACCAGGATCTGGCCCCGGTAGTCCACGGCTCCGCAGGAAAACACCACGTTGGGCACCAGCCCCTCGCGTTCGTAGGGTTCCTGGGGCTCCAGGATGGGCTCGTCGGACCTGCCCAGGACCCGCCGCGGGTCCTCCAGATCCAGGAGGGCCACCCCCAGGCGGTACGTCCGGGCCTCGTCCACCCCGTGGTAGATCAGAAGCCAGCCGTAGGGGGTGGCCAGGGGAGGCCCCGCGATGCCGATCCGGTTGCTGTCCCACATCCCCGGCCGGACCCGCAGGATGGGACCGTAGTTGTGCCAGTGGTGGAGGTCCCGGGAGGTGGCCAGATGGATCTCCGGGAAAATGCGGTGCAAAAGGAGGTACCGGCCGTCGAACTTCCGGGGAAACAGGGCCCCATTCTTGTTGTCCCAGTTGCGGAAGGCGATGGCCCTGCGCCGGAAGTTCCGGAAGTCCCTGGTGGTGGCGATGGCGATCCGGGTCCTCCAGGGCACCCCGGACTCGCCGAAGGGCGTGGGACGCTTGGACACCCGCGGTTTGAGAGCCGGGTACAGGGAAGCCGCGGTGTAGCACACGTAGTAGACCTCCCCGATGCGGGTCACCCGCGGGTCCTCCACGCCCAGGCGCTCCCAGGGGTTGTCCAGGGCGGGCTCGAACACGGGGCGCGGGCTGCGGTACTCCACCGTGACCCCGTCTTCCGCCAGCACCGCCAGGCCGAGCCGGGAGATCCAGTCCATGCCTTGGGCGCGGTACAGGAGGTGTACCTTGCCGCGGTACACCGCCGCGGCGGCGTTGTACACCCAGCGGTTTTCCCACCAGTGGTCCGTGGGCCGCAGGATGGGGTTCGCGGGGTGCCGCTCCAGCCGCGGGGCAGCGAGAATTACGGGAGAGTGTTCCACCGTCGACGGCATGGCGTATCCAGCTCCCTCGTCTTCCTACGGGCCTCCGCGCGCCACAGTTCCTGACCACCAGGATATGAGCATACCGCATGCCGCAAGGGCCGTTCTGCCCCATGGCCGGACCCGGGGGGACGCGCGGGAGGACTTCGCATAAGGTGCGTTATGTAAACTAGCTCCTCCCCAGGACCTCCTCCACCCACCCCAGGCCCGCGATGGCCGCGGGGAACCCCCGGGTGGTGATGGCCAGAAGCGCCACGTGCCGGATCTCCTCCGGGGTGGCGCCCGCCTCCAGGGCCCTGCGCGCGTTGGACCGCACCGCCCCCTCCGCCAGGGCCCCCACCGCGATCCCCAACTTCACCAGCCGCTGGGTCTTGGCGTCCAGGGGCCCCGCGGCCTCCGCCGCGGCCCCCAGCCCGTCCAGGGCCTCCGCTACCTTGGGGTACGTGCCGCGGAAACGGGTGTACACCTCGGGCAAGTACTCGGACATGCTCCGTCACCTCCCGGAAAACAGGTTCGACATTTCTGCGGGAAAAGCCTCCCCGAGGGACCCCCGTCTTACCGGGACAGGCTCCCGGAGGCGGTCCCGGTGAGCTCCGGGGTCCCCACCCGCCACCCCTCGTCCCGTGTCCGCAGGTCCCGGTACCGCCGCACCTGGCGTTCCAGCTCCTCCGGGTCCCAGCCCAGTTCCCGGGCCATCTGCTGTGCCACCGCAGGGGCCGCCCGGTCCGCCGCCTCCCCGTCCAGGACCGCGATCCGGGTCCGCAGGTACAGGCAGTCCGCGAGGGTGACGGCGTACTCCGCCCGGCACGCGTAGGCCACTTCCGCCAGCAGGTGGGGCAGCCCGGGGACCAGCCGTACCGCCAGAGCCGGGTCCTCCCGCGCCAGGCGCAGGACCTCGGCCGCACAGGACCCGTACGTCGCCAGCAGGTGCTCCCGCTGGTCGGGATCGAGGCCGGCATTCTCCAGCTCCCGCGCCGCCTCCTCCACCCCCTCCGCGCCGCTGAGGAGGATACGGTGCGTGCTGGACGGCCTGCCCGTCCCCTCCAGGCGTGCCACTGCGTCCACCGCGTCCTGGGCCATGCGGCGGTAAGTGGTGAGCTTACCCCCCGTGACCGTCACCAGCCCGCTGCGTGACGCCACCACCACGTGGTCCCGGGAAAGGGACGCGGTGGATCCCCCCGACCTGCTCACCAGGGGCCGGATCCCCGCGTACACCGCGGTCACGTCGGAGGCCCGCAGGGGCCGCCGCAGGTACCGGCTGGCGTGGTCCAGGAGGTACGCCGCGTCCCGGGACGTGACCGGAGGCCCGTCCAAGTCGCCTTCGTACGGCTCGTCCGTGGTGCCGAGGACGAACCGCCCGCCCCAGGGGACGAGGAAGGCCAGCCGGCCGTCGTCCGTCTCCGGGATCACCAGGGCCGCGGAAGCCTCCACCGCCTCCCGCCGCAGCACCAAGTGCACTCCCTTGCTGTGCCGGATGCGGACCGCGCTAGCCCCTTCCAGGGACGCCACCCGCTCCGCCCAGATGCCCGTGGCGTTCACCACCCAGCGCACGGGCACCTCCACCGTCCGGCCCGTGAGCTGGTCCGCCACCCCCGCCGCGCGGATGCGTCCGTGGCTGCGGACCAACCCCACGAGCTCCGCGTAGTTCACGGTGAGGGCTCCGTAGCGGCGTGCGGTGGCCAGCACCGCGTGGGTGAGGCGCACGTCGTCCGTCTGGCCGTCCCAGTAGAGGAAGGCACTCCGCAGGCCCTCGGTCCGCAGGTCCGGCACCAGCTGTGCCACCTCCTCCCGGGACAGGAGGCGGTGGCGGAGCCTGGGATCCCGGCTGAACAGGTCGTACGCCCACAGCCCTGCCCGGACCCCCAGGGGTGCCAGGGGTTGGAGGAAGGCCGGGAGCCGCATCCCCAGGGGCCTCCGGGCTCCCTGGTACAGGGGCACCACGAACCCAAGAGGCCGGACCAGGTGCGGTGCCAGCCGGAACAGCAGCTGGCGCTCGCGGAGGGCATCCCGCACCAGGCCCAGGTGGCCCTGGGGCAGGTAGCGGATCCCGCCGTGCACCAGGCGGGTGGACCGGCTGCTGGTGCCCGAGGCGAAGTCCCGACGTTCCACCAGCCCCACCCGGTAACCCCGGCTGGCCGCGTCCAGGGCCACCCCTGCCCCGGTGATCCCGCCCCCCACCACCAGGACGTCCACGCCTCTCGCCAGGGCCTCCAGGGCCTGCTCCCGGGGCAGCCCGGACACTTTACTCCTCCGCCCAGTCCAAGGCCCGCTCCACCGCCCGCAGCCACCGCCGGTACAGAGCTTCCCGCTGCCCCTCCGGGAGGACTGGGTGCCACGTGCGGTCCGCGGACCACAGACCCCTCAGGTCTTCCAGGTCCGTCCACAGCCCCACCGCCAGCCCTGCGGCGAAGGCCGCGCCCAGGGCCGTGGTCTCCAAAACCGCGGCCCGCACCACGGGGAGGCCCAGGACGTCCGCCTGGAACTGCATGAGCAGCTCGTTGCGGACCATGCCGCCGTCCACCCGCAGGGCGGGCGGCCGGATGCCGCTGTCGCGTACCATGGCCTCCAGCACCTCCCGGGTCTGGTAGGCGGTGGCTTCCAGGGTCGCCCGGGCCAGGTGCCCACGGTGCGCGTACCGCGTGAGGCCCACGATCACCCCACGGGCGCTGCTCTTCCAGTAGGGGGCGAACAGTCCGGAGAAGGCCGGGACGAAGTACACCCCCCCGTTGTCCTCCACGGTGCGGGCCAGCTCCTCCACCTCCGCGGAGGTGCGGATCAGACCGAGGTTGTCCCGCAGCCACTGCACCGCGGCTCCCGCGATGGCCACGGACCCCTCCAAGGCGTAGGCGGGCGGCTTGCGGCCCAGCCGGTACGCCACCGTGGTGAGCAGGCCGTGTCGGGAGGCCACAGGCTCCGGCCCGGTGTTCAGGAGCAAAAAGCAGCCGGTCCCGTAGGTGTTCTTGGCCTCCCCCTTCTGGAAACAGGTCTGCCCCACCAGGGCGGCCTGCTGGTCCCCCAGGTCCGCGGCCACGGGCACCCCCCGGAGTTCCTCCACCGTGGCCTCCCCGTACACCTCGCTGCTGGACCGGATCTCCGGGAGCATGGCCCGGGGGATCCCCAGCTCCGCGAGGATCTCCTCGTCCCAGTCCAGGGTGCGCAGGTCCATGAGGAGGGTCCGGCTGGCGTTGGTGACGTCTGTGAGGTGCAGCCCGCCCCGGGGACCGCCCGTGAGCCACCACAAAAGCCAGGTGTCCACCGTCCCGAACAGAAGCTCTCCCCGCTCCGCGGCCTTCTGCGCCCCGGGGACGCGGTCCAGGATCCACCGGATCTTGGGGCCGGAGAAGTAGGTGGCCACGGGCAGCCCCGTCTTGTGCCGGAAGCGGTCCGGTCCCCCGCGCTCGCACAGCTGCCGGCACAACTCCGCGGTGCGGGTGTCTTGCCACACCACCGCGTTGGTCACGGGCCTTCCCGTACTGCGCTCCCACACCACGGTGGTCTCCCGCTGGTTGGTCACCCCCACCGCGGCCAGCTGCTGCGGGGACAGCCCCGCTTGGCCGCAGGCGCGGCGCACCACCTGGCGGGTCCGCTCCCAGATCTCCAGGGGGTCGTGCTCGACCCATCCGGGCTTCGGGGTGATCTGGCGGTGCTCTTCCTGGGCGGAGGCCACCACCCGCCCCCGTCCGTCGAACACCAAGAACCGGGTGCTGGTGGTCCCCTGGTCGAGGGCTCCCACGTACCGCATGCTACTTCTCCGTCTCCGTGAGCCCCTGGACGAACCAGCGCTGCATGGCCACGATGACCACGGTGGGCGGGAGCAAGGCCAGGAGGGCGCTGGCCATGATCACGGGCCAGTCCACCAGGGCCTCTCCCGTGCCGATCATCTTGGTGATGGCCACCACCACAACCTCCTTGTCCAGGGAGGTGGTGATCAGCAGGGGCCACAGGTACTGGTTCCACCCGTAGATGAACAACACCACGAACAGGGCCGCCACGGTGGTCCGGGAGACCGGGAGCAGGACACTCCACAGAAACCGCAAGGGGCCGGCCCCGTCCATCTTCGCGGCGTCCACTAGCTCGTCGGGCACCGTGAGGAAGAACTGGCGGAACAACAGGGTGCCCGTGGCGGACACGGTGAGGGGGAGGATCAGCCCTGGGTACGTGTTCACCAACCCCAGGTCGGAGGCCACCTTGTAGGTGGGGATGATGCGCACCTCCACGGGCAGCATGAGGGTGAGGAAGATCAGCCAGAACGCCGGGGCCCGCCACCGGAAGTCGAAGAACACGATGCCGTAGGCGGACAGCAAGGACAGGGCGATCTTGCCCAGAGCCACCCCCACCGCCACCACCAGGCTGTTCAGCATGGCCCGCGCCATGGGGATCCCCCGGATGCGCTCCCCCGTGCCCGCCACGAAGGCCTTCCAGTAGTTCTCCCCCGCGTGGGGACCGGGCAGGAGGCGCAAGGTGCCGGAGGTGACTTCCGGCAGGTCCGCGGTGGAGGCCACGAAGGCCACGTACACCGGGAACACGAACAGCACCACCCCCGCCAGGAGCACCAGGTGCGCGGGCAACCCCCGGAGGGCGCGCCGGACCCGCGCCCGCCGCAGGCCGGCTGCGGCGTGCGGCAGGGCCACGGTCACACCTGGGGTGTGTCCTCCGGACCTCATGCGTAGTGCACCCGCCGCTCCAGGAACCGGAACTGGAAGCTGGTCAGGATGACCGCCAGGACCAGGAGGATCACGGACTGGGCGCTGGAGGAGCCCAGGTTCAGGTTCACCACCCCGTCCACGTACACCTTGTAGATCAGGGTCTCCGTGGCCTTCCCCGGCCCGCCTCGGGTGAGGGCGTGGATCACCGCGAAGGTGTCGAAGAGCGCGTACAGGGCGTTGACCACGAGGAGGAAGAAGGTGGTGGGGGCCAGGAGGGGCAAGGTCACCCGACGGAAGCTCTGGAACCAGGTGGCCCCGTCCACCTGCGCCGCCTCGTGGAGGGAGCTGGGGATGGACTGGAGCCCGGCCAGGAAGAACACGAAGTTGTAGGCCACCCGGGACCACACGGAGGCCACCACCACCAGGACCAAGGCGTGGCTTCCCTGGAGGGTGTAGTCCCAGCCCACCCCCCAACGCACCAGGGCGCGGCCCAGGATGCCCACGCTGGGGTGCGCCAGGAACAGCCACAGGGCGGCCGCCACCGCGGGTGCCACCGCGTACGGCCACACCAGGAGGGTCCGGTACACGTGTACCCCCCGCAGGGGCTGGGCCGCGGCCGCGGCCAGCACCAGCCCGAGCAGCATGGCCCCCGCCACCACCGCCGCGGAGAAGACCAGGGTGACCCGCACCGCGTTCAGGTACAGGGGGTCTCCCAGCACCGCGGCGAAGTTCGCCAGACCCGCGAAGGAGGTCCGGAGCCCGAAGGGGTCCTGGATCAGGAAGGACTGGTAGATGCCCTGCAATGCGGGCCAGTAGAAGAACACCAGGGTGAAGAGGAGCTGCGGGGCCACCAGGAGGGAGGGCAGCAGGCCCGCGCGGAAGAAGGACCGACGCACCCTACCCCCTCCCCTCCGCTACCAGGAACCGGTCTGGGAAGTCCGTGACCACTGCGTCCTCCGGGTGGCCGCCCAGGCCGAGGCGCAGCAGGCGGAGGGCTTCCGCGGGGTCGTTCACGGTCCACGCGTACACGCCCACCCCGCGCCGGTGCAGGGCCTGCACCCGCTCCTCCGTCACCGACCGGTGGTACGGGCCCCACACCTGGGCCGTGCGGTCCTGCACGAACCGCACCGGGTCCGTGAAGTCAAAGGGCTCCTGCAGCGCCACCCGGACCACCCGCGGGTGGAGTTCCCGCGCCCGCTGCAACGGTTCCGGGGAAAAGGAGGCCAGGCGGATCCGGGGCTCCAGACCGCCTCGGCCCGCGAGCTCCAGAGCCTCGTGCGCCAGCCGGCTCCCCTCCTCCCCTCCTTCCTTCACCTCCACGTACGCCCCCGCCCCCGGGGTGTCCGCCAACAGACCGAAGAACTCCTCCAGGGACGGCACCCGCTCTCCCCGGAACGCGGGGCCGAACCAGCTCCCCGCGTCCAGCCGCCGCACCTGGGCAAAGCGCAACTGACGCACGGGGCCGTGGCCGTCCGTGGTGCGGTCCACGGTCTCGTCGTGCAGCAACACCGGCACCCCGTCCGCGGTGCACCGCACGTCCACCTCCAACCACCGCACCCCCAGGGCCAGGGCCTGCCGGCAGGCCGCCAGGGTGTTCTCCGGGGCCAGCCCCGCGCCCCCGCGGTGTGCGCAGACGCGGGGCCGGCCCTGTTGCCACGTCACCGCCCCGCGGTCCGCTGGAACTGCCGGAGTACCTCGTTCCCGCGGCGCACCGCGGCGTCCAGGGCCGCCTTGGGAGACACCTGCCCCTGGAGGGCGCGTTCCACCTCCTCGTACAGGATGGTCCGGATCTCCGGCATGTTGCCCAGCCGGATCCCCTTAGAGTTGGCCGTGGGGCGGGTGCGGGTGAGCTGCTGGATGGGGATCTCCGCCCACGGGTTGCGCTGGTAGTATCCCAGGGCCTTGGCCCGCTGGATGGCGGTGAAGGTGATGGGGATGTATCCCGTCTCCATGTGCCACTTGGCGGACACCTCGGGGGTGCTGAGGTACCGGAAGAACTCCGCCACCGCCTTGTACTCCTCCGGGGTCCGCCGCGGGGAGGTCATCACCCACAGGGAAGCGCCTCCGATGATGGAGTTCTTGGGCGCGCCCTTGTGGTCGTCGTAGTAAGGGAGGAAGCCCACGCCCCACTCGAACCGCGCCTCCCGCTGGTAGCGGGCGAACAGGGCCGAGGAGGCGGTGAGCATGGCGCACTCCCCGGAGGGACCCAGGGCGTCCCCTGCTGCATCCCGGCCGCCGTACTTGAACAGCCCCTCCCGGTGCATCTGCACCAGGTTCTCCAGGTGACGCACGTACAGGGGGCCGTTCACCAGCAGTTCCGCGTCGGTCCCCTCGAACCCGTTGGCCTTGGTGGCGAAGGGGACGTCGTGGATGGCCCCGAAGTTCTCGAAGTGGATCCATGTGGGCCAGGCGGTGGACCACCCGCAGGGCGCCGCGTTGGCTGCCCGGATGCGCTGGGCCGCCTCCCGCAGCTCCGCCCAGGTCCGGGGCGGCCGGTCCGGGTTCAGGCCCGCCCGCCGGAAGGCGTCCTTGTTGTACCACAGCACGGGGGTGGAGCTGTTGAACGGCATGGAGACCATGCGGCCGTCCGGGGTGCTGTAGTACCCGCGCACCGCGGGGAGGTACACGCTGGGGTCGAAGGGCGTGCGGGTCTCCTGCATGAGTTCGTACACGGGCTTGATGGCCCCCCGGGCCGCCATCATGGTGGCGGTGCCGACCTCAAACATCTGGACGATGTGCGGGGCGTTGCCCGCCCGGAAGGCCGCGATGGCTGCCACCATGGTCTCCGGGTACGAGCCCTTGAAGGTGGCGTTGACCCGGTAGGCGGTCTGGCTGGCGTTGAACCCGTTCACGATACTCTCCAGGGCTTCCCCCAGGGGACCCCGGAGGGCGTGCCAGAACTCCACCTGCACCCGCGGGGCCTGGGCCTGGCCTCCCGCGGCGGCCAGGGCCACCACCGCGGCCACCACGGCCACGTACCACGCCGCACGACGTGAAGCTCTCATGCGCGGTCACCTCCTGTGGTAGAGTCTGCCTTTCGTGTTCCCCCCACCTCTCCTCCCTCGGGGACGACGTCCGCGAGGCTCTCCAGCACGTAGTCCGGAGGCTGCGGGCACCGGTCCAGGGCTTCCGGGCTGGTGGCGCCCGTGAGGACCAGGGCCGTGGGGCTCCCCATGGCCCTGCCCAGCTGCACGTCCGTCTCCCACCGATCCCCCACCACCAGGGTCTCCTCCGGCGGGGTGCCCAGGCGTTCCAGGAGGACCCGGGCCATGATGGGAGACGGTTTGCCCACCACCAGCTCCAGGGACCTCCCCGTGGCCGCCTCCAAAGCTGCCACGATGGCCCCCGCGTCCGGCAGGCCCCCGTCGGGGGTGGGACAGTACGGGTCGCGGTTGGTGGCGATGAAGCGGGCCTGCCGGCGCAGGGCGTCGAACCCGACCTTGAGCTTCCGGTAGTCGAAGGTGCGGTCGAAGCAGGCGACCACGTAGTCCACTTCCTCGGGACGCTCCACCAGGGTGAATCCCGCGGCCGCCAGTTCCCGCTTGACGGAGTCCTCGCCGATCACGAACAGCCGCGCGCCGGCCGCGGTGGTGGACAGGTGGCGGACCAGCACCAGGGAGGAGTTGATGACGTCCTGCGGGTCCGTGGGGATCCCCAGCCGGGTGAGCTTCGCCGCGTAGTCCTCCCGCGTGTACAGGGGGTTGTTGGACAGGAACACCACCCGGGCCCCGGCCCGGCGCAGGGCCTCGATGGCCCGGTCCGCCCCGGGGATCAGGGTGTCTCCCAGGTACACGGTCCCGTCCAGGTCCACGGCGTAACCGCGGTACAGCCGCCGGGGCCTCCGCAGCGTCCTCATCCGCCTCCGCTCCCGAACAGCCCGCCCAGGCGGGCACCCGTGAGGCGGTAGATGGCGTACAGGATGGCGCTGGAGAGCACCACCAGCACCACGCCCAGGGCCGCGGCCTGCCCGAAGGTGCCCGAGGTGTAGAAGGTGAAGATCCCCACCGTGATGGTCTCCCAGCCCGGGAGGACCAGGAGGATGGTGGCCGCGGCCTCCTGCAGGGCGAACAGGAGGGAGAACAGGGCTCCCGCCACCACCCCGCGCCAGATGAGGGGCAGGGAGATGTCGCGGAAGATCCGCAGGGGAGAAGCCCCCACGCTGGCTGCGGCTTCCTCCGTGGCCCGGTGCACGGTGAGCAAGGACGCGAAGGTAGCCCGCACGGTGTACGGCATGCGGCGGACCGCCAGCACCAGGGGCATCACGAACCAGCTGCGGGTGAGGGTGATCCCCAGGAGAGGGGTGTGGAAGGCCCGCAGGTACGCGATCCCCACCGCGGTCCCCGGGAGCGCCAGGACCAGGGTCACCAGGGAGTCCACCAGCCCTCTCCCGGGCAGGGACGTCCGCGCCAACATCCAGCCGATGGACACCCCCAGGACCAGGATCAGGGCCACCGCCACCGCGCCCCACCGCAGGCTGTTCACCACGTACGTGGGGGTGAGGTGCAGCACTTGGTCGAAGTGCTCCAGGGTGAACCGGGTGGGGAAGGGCGTCAGGGACCAGGCCTTCCCGAAGGCGGCCAGGAGCAGTCCCAGGTGGGGGAGAAAAGCCAAGCCGAGCGCGCAGGCGAAGAACGCCGGCGCCACAAACCGCCACCACCCCCGCAGGGGCTGGCGCTCCACCGCCCGGTAGGACACCACCGCGTACTCCCGCATGGCCACCGCCCGGCGGGCCACCACGAGGAACCCGATCGCCATCACGGACATCAGGGCGCCCACCACCAGGCCCATGCGGAACAACCGCCGGTCCACGAACTGTACGATGTTCAGGTAGGCCTGGGCCGCCAGGAGGTCCTGCATGCCCACCACCAGGGGGGTGGCGAAGTCCGCGAAGGACAGGATGAACACCAAGGTGGCGCCGGACACCAGCCCCGGGGTGAGCAGGGGCAGGGTGATGTCCCACACCCTGCGCAGGCCGCGGGAGCCCATGGCCTCCGCGGCTTCCTCCAGGGAGGCGTCCACCTTGGTCAGAGCGTCCACCACGTTGAGGGTCACCAAGGGGAAGTAGTGCAGGACCATGGCCAGGAGCACCCCGTGCCACCCGTACAGGAAGTTCACGGGTCTGGCGAGGCCGAAGAGGTCCATGAGCAGGACGTTCACCGTGCCCGCCCGGCCCAGCACGAACACCAGCCCCATGATGCCCACCAGAGGCGGCATCACGATGGGCAGCACGGTCAGGTAGGACCACAGCTCGCGCCCCGGGAAGTCGTACCGCACGAGGAGGAACGCCGCCACCAGCCCTAGGACCACGCACCCCACCGTGGTGCCCCCGGCCACCCACAGGGAGTTCCCCAAGGCCTTGCGGTAGAAGGGGTCCGTGGCGAACTGCGCCAGGAACTGCCCGGTGACCCGGCCCGCCTCGTCCGTGACCGCTTCCGCCAGCAGCCGCACGAGGGGGTACACCACGAACAGGAGCAGGAAGCCGTACACGGGCGTGGCCCACACCCAGCCGGGCACCCGGACCCGAGGCCGGGGACGGACCCACACGGCTTCCCGGGCGACCTCCGCCCTCATGGCCTCCCGTCCTCGGGAAACACCAAGGCCGCGGAGGGGTCGAAGGTCACGTGGACGGACTGCCCGGGACGGAGGGAGGGCGTGCCCTTGGGGTTCGGCACGTCCACCAGCAGAACCCGGCCCCCGCCCACCTCCACCTCGTACCGGACCAGGGAGCCCAGGTACTGGGCCAGGGCCACCCTGCCGGGTACGGACACAGCCCCTGCTTTTCCGTCCGCGATCTGCACGGCCTCCGGCCGCACCGCCAGCACCGCCCCCTGCCCCGGTTGCAAGGGTCCCGCGGCCCTGCCCCGCATCGGGCCCGCGGGGGTCTGGAGTTCCGCCCAGCCGTCCTGCACGTGCGCCACGGTTCCGGGGAGGAGGTTGTTGGTCCCCACGAAGTCCGCCACGAACAGGTCCGCGGGCCGCTCGTACAGGTCCACGGGGCTGCCCACCTGCGCCACCCGACCGTCCCGCATCACCGCGATGCGGTCCGACAGGACCATGGCCTCCTCCTGGTCGTGGGTCACGTACACGGTGGTGATGCCGAGGTCCTGCTGGAGTTTGCGGATCTCGCTGCGCAGCCGCGCCCGCACCTTGGCGTCCAGGTTCGACAGGGGTTCATCGAGGAGCAGCAGGCGCGGGTTGAGGACCAGGGCCCGGGCTACCGCCACCCGCTGCTGCTGGCCCCCCGAGAGCTGCCCCGGGGTCCGGTCCTCCATCCCCACCAGGCCCACCTGCTCCAGGGCGTCCCGCACCCTCCGCCGGACCTCCGCCGGCGGCAGCTTGCGGAGCCGCAGCCCGTACGCCACGTTGTCGAACACCGTCATGTGGGGCCACAGGGCGTAGTTCTGGAACACGATCCCCACCCCGCGCTCCGCGGGCGGGACACCCCGCACCGAGACGTCGTCGAAGTACACCTCGCCTTCGTCAGGCTCCACAAACCCGGCCAGGATCCGCAGGGTGGTGGTCTTGCCGCAGCCGGAAGGGCCCAGGAGGGTGAACAGCTCCCCCTCCCGGATCTCCAGGCTCACCCCCGCCAGGGCCACGGTGGCCCCGTAACGTTTGACCACGCCCTCCAGCCGGACCCTCATGCCGTCACGGGCAGTAGCGGCGTTTCAGCTCCGCGTGGCGCTCCAGCACCAGCTTGCGGAACACCTCGTTGACCTCGCTGTACCGCTTCTGGGCCACGTCGTCGTCGTACACGTTGCGGACGGGCTTTTCGAAGAAGGACCGGATACCCGTGAACTCCGCCATGCGGGCGAGGGGTGATCCGGGAGGGCCTTCCATCTTGTACTTGGGGGTGATCCCGTACTGGCCCCGCGCCATCATGGTTCTCTGGCCCTCCTCGCTGAGGGCGAACTGGATGAACTCCCGGGCGGCACGGGGGTTCTTGGCCCCCGCCAGCACCGCCAGGGGCTCCGGGGTCACGAAGGCCGCGGTGGGGTGCACGTAGCGGAGCTCGTAGCCGGACAGGAGGTCCTCGAAGGCCATGTACGCGGGCACCGCGAAGCCCACCGCGAACTCCCCCTTGGCCACCACGGTCGGGACGTCGCGGCTCCGGGCGACGAAGATGCCCGTGTTGGCCCCGAGCTTCTGCGCCCACTCCCAGCCCTTCTGCCAGCCGTACAGCTGCAGGATCACCTCGTAGGTGGCGTGGTTAGAGCTGGACCGGTCCGGGGTAGCCTGCGCGATCTGGCCCTTGAGCCTGCAGTCCAGCAGGTCGTCCCAGTCCCGGATGGCCTGCAGCCCCACCCGTCGCAGCAGCCGTGGGTGGTACACGAGGCCGTAGGGGGTCAGGCAGCAGCCTACCCAGAACCCCTTGGGGTCCTTCAGGAGGACGGGCTTGGGGGTGCCGATGGACGCGGGGATCTCCCGGAGGACACTCTCCGGGAGCTCCAGGGGCGCCAGGAGCTTGCGCTCCGCCAGGTCGTCGAACAGCGCCGGCTCGCCTCCCCAGAAGATGTCCGCCTCCGGCCGGCCGCCCCACTCCCGGATGCGGCCGTAGGCTACGGGAGTTCCCGCGGACACCACCGTCACCTGCACGTCCACGTTGTACCGGCGGCGGGCGAACTCCCGGAACGCCGCCACGGTGGGTTCCGTGACCGTGCGGGCCACGGGGGTGATGATCACCAGTCGGTTCTCCAGGGGCTGCTGGGCGCGGGTGGGCAGGGCGGACAGCACGGTTGCCCCCAGCGCCCACCCCAGGACCCACCACACCCACCGCAGTTTCCGCGCTCTCATGGTTCCACCTCCCTGGTCTTGGGTCTGCCGGGCCATGGTAGCGGGTTTCCCTTGAGCCAGTGCGTGGCCGGAAAAGCCGAGAACCCACTCGACCCCGGTCCTTCCGGAGTCGAGCGGGTTCTCTCTGGTCTCTCCCGCCCCTGTTCGTTGTCCGGTACCACTATCCCCCCAGCCCAGGGGTGCAGTCAAGCGGGGCCCACTTCCCCCCGCCGCAGGCCCCACAGGCGTCTCGCGCTGGCGGAGACCCCCACCGCTCCGGACCGCAGGATGGCCGCCACCTGCTCCACCTGGGTCACCAGACCTGCCCCGATGACGGGTACCCGCAGGCTCCTGCGCAGCTCCCCGATCACGCAGGGCACCACCACCCCCGGGAGCACCTCCAGGAGGTCCGGCTCCGAGCCCCGCACCGCGGACAGCCCCGTGCGGAAGGCCTCGGAGTCCACCATGAAGACCCGGTGGATGGACAACAGGCCCGCGGCCCTGGCCTCCCGCAGCAAGGGCCCTCGGGTGCTCACCACCCCCGCCGCACCCAGCTCCTTCAGCACCCGGATGCCCGCCGCGTCCTTCCCCACCCCTTCCAGCAGGTCCAGGTGGACGTACACGGGGATCCCCGCGGCCCGGCAACGCGGGAGGGCCTCCCGCAGCCCGAACACGTCTCCTTTGAAAAAAAAGATGGCCGCCGCTCCCCGCCGGCACGCCTCCTCCACGTCCTCGAGGCTGCGCACCGCGGGGATCACGGGTAGCTCCCGCAGGCGGGCTAGCAACCCCTCCGCGGAGCCTTCCTGTGTCCCCGGCTTGGGCGCGGCCGCCGGATCCACCCTTCCCCTCCGGAAATCCCGTGCTGGTCTCGGGGACCCGGGGCCCTCGGCGCGACGCGGCCCGGCAGTCCCGACGGACCCTTCCACTCCGCGCACCTCGTTTCCTCCTGCTTCCGTCTGGTGGAGGGCTTTTCCGGAACCGGCGGTTGGCGCACAATGGGGTGGGCGAAGCCCTCAAGTTCCCCACGGAGGTCGTGTCATGGCGCTCCGCGACGAAGCCCTCGACTACCACGCCCGCCCGCGGCCCGGCAAGCTGGCCATCCAGATCACCAAGCCTTTCGCCACCCAGCGGGACCTGTCTCTGGCGTACACCCCCGGGGTGGCGGAGCCGGTGCGGGAGATCGCCCACAGCTCCCTGGAGGCGTACCGCTACACCGCCAAGGGCAACCTGGTGGCGGTGGTGTCCAACGGCACCGCGGTCCTCGGCCTGGGCAACGTGGGCGCCCTGGCCAGCAAGCCCGTCATGGAGGGCAAGGCGGTGTTGTTCAAGCGGTTTGCGGACGTGGACGTGTTCGACATCGAGGTGGACACCACGGACCCCGAGGAGTTCGTGCGGGTGGTGCGCGCCATCGCCCCCACCTTCGGCGGCATCAACCTGGAGGACATCCGGGCGCCCGACTGCTTCTGGATCGAGGCGCGGCTGCGGGAGGAGCTGGACATCCCCGTGTTCCACGACGACCAGCACGGGACGGCCATCATCGCCGGAGCGGCCCTCCTCAACGCCCTGGAGGTGGTGGGCAAGCGCGTGGACGCGGTCCGCGTGGTGATCAGCGGCGCGGGGGCCTCCGCCATCGCGTGCGCGGAGTTCTTCCTCCTGCTGGGCATGCGGCGGGAGCAGATCGTCCTCGTGGACACCAAGGGCGTAGTGTATCAGGGCCGTGCGGAGGGCATGAACCCCTACAAGGAACGGTTTGCCGCGGACACCAAGGCCCGCACCCTGGCGGAGGCCCTGGCGGGCGCGGACGTGTTCCTGGGGCTTTCCGCCCCCGGCATCGTGACCCGGGAGATGGTCCAGAGGATGGCGGACCGGCCCATCATCTTCGCCCTGGCCAACCCGGACCCGGAGATCCCGTACGAGGAGGCGCGGGCGGCCCGTCCGGACGCCCTTGTGGCCACAGGCCGGTCCGACTACCCGAACCAGGTGAACAACGTCCTGGGCTTCCCCTTCATCTTCCGGGGCGCCCTGGACGTGCGGGCCCGGGCCATCAACGAGGAGATGAAGCTGGCCGCCTGCAGGGCCCTGGCCGCCTTGGCCAAACAGGAGGTGCCGGACTCCGTGCTGCGCGCCTACGGCCTGGACCGGCTGGCCTTCGGGCCGGACTACCTGATTCCCAAACCCCTGGACCCGCGCGTGGCTCTGTGGGTGGCTCCCGCGGTGGCGGAGGCCGCCATGCGGACCGGGGTGGCGCGGCGGCAGGTGGACCTGGAGGCGTACCGGGAGGAGCTGGCGCGCCGGCTGGTGCGGGGCCGGGAGGTCATGGGCATCGTGTACCAGAAGGCCCGGCGGGAGCCCAAGCGCATCGTGTTCAGCGAGGGCGAGGAACCGAAGATCCTGCGGGCTGCGGCCATCCTCGTGCAGGAGGGCATTGCGAAACCCGTCCTCCTGGGGCGGGAGGACACCGTGCGGGCCCGCATGGAGGAGCTCCGGGTGACGGGTCCCCTCGAGGTGGTGGACCCGGAGCGGTCGCCCGCGGCGGAGGCGTACGCCCAGGAGCTGTACCGGCTGCGCCAGCGCAAGGGCGTCACCCTCCGGGAGGCCCGGGCCCTGATCCGCCAGCCCAACTACTTCGGGGCCATGATGGTCCGGCGGGGAGACGCGGACGGGTTCGTGGCCGGCCTCACCTACCACTACCCCGACGTCATCCGCCCCGCCCTGCAGGTCATCGGCCCCGGGCCCGGAGTGAGCCGGGTGGCGGGCCTGTACCTCATGATCCTGGAGGGCCGGGCGTACCTGTTCGCGGACCCCACGGTGAACATCGACCCCACGGAGGAGGAGCTGGCGGAGATCGCCATCATGGCCGCGGACAAGGCACGGGAGTTCGACCTGGAGCCGCGGGTGGCCATGATCTCCTTCTCCAACTTCGGGTCTACCCGGCACCCGCGGTCGGAGAAGGTGGCCCGCGCCACGGAACTCGTCAAGGAGTGCCGCCCTGACCTCGTGGTGGACGGGGAGATGATGGCGGACGTGGCCCTGTCGCCCGAGATGCGGGCGGAAGACTACCCCTTCTCTAGCCTGGTGGGCGAGGCCAACGTGTTGGTGTTCCCGAGCCTAGAGGCCGCCAACGTGGCGTACAAACTCGTGCAACGCCTGGGCGGTGCGGTGGCGGTGGGCCCCATCCTCATGGGCATGGCCAAGCCGGTCCACGTCCTGAGCCGGGGCGCGGAGGTTACGGACGTGGTGAACATGGCGGCCATCGCCGTGGTGGACGCCCAGACCCCCCGCCGGCCGGTGGGGGTCCGGACCCTGGCGGGCAGCCGGGTGTAGTGGCTACTCCTTCTTGCGCTTGGCCCGCTCCACGTACGTGCTGGTGGCCACCTCCACCCGCACCCATTCCCCCGGGGCGATGAAGGGAGGGACCAGGATCACCAGCCCGTTCTCCAGGCGCGCCTCCTTCCACACGTTTTCCGTTCCCACGGACCGGGTGGGAGGGGCGGTCTCCACCACCTGCAGCTCCACCACGTCGGGGAACACCACCCCCACCGCCCGCCCCTCGGAGAACTCCACGGGGACGGTGCTGCCCTCCGTGAGGTACGCGGCCGCGGGCCCCAGCCGTTCGTTCTCGATGGACACCTGCTCGAAGGTCTCGCTGTCCATGAAGTGGGTGGCTTCCGTGTCCCGGTACAGGACCTGCATGGGGCGGCGCTCCAGCTGCACGTCTTCCACCGCCTCGTCCGCCCGGAAACGGACCTCCCGGACCGCCCCCGTGTGGAGGTTGCGCAGCTTCGCGTGGGTCACCCCGCCCATCTGTCCCCCGCCCGCGTGGTAGGAGGCGCTGAGGACCTTGTACAGCTCGCCCCCCACCCGGATGGCCATGCCACTGCGGAGCTCGGATGCCACCACCATCGGTGCCCCTCCAGTCGGCGCGTCCGTCCTTAGTATACGGACGACCCTCCCGCTGGGGACTGCCGGGCCTGCTGCCACAGGCGCACGAGCTCCGGGGAGGCGCCCAGCTCCACCTCCCCCAGCCGCACCACCGCTCCCGCGGGGACTGGGGCTCGGAGGCGGGCCCCGTGGGCCAAGCCCACGGGCAGCGCGTCCAGACGGTCGGCCTCTTCCGCGGGCACCAGCTTGCCGTACACGGTGTAGCCTCCCTCCCCGTCCAGGGCTTCGCCCGGGCGCAGGTCCCGCTTGGCGGCCGCCACCACCTCCGCCCGGCGCTGCACCGGCCGGCCTGTGGCCTCGCCCCGGAGGGCAGCCCGGGCGACGCTCACGCCCACCTCCAGCCCCACCCAGTGGCTCGGACGGTAAAGGGCCGCGTAGCGTCCGGAGGAGTCCGTGAGGATTCCGTACTCCCGGAAGCACCGGGCCGCGTACTCCGAGGGAGCCTCCACCACCACGAACACCCCCCACCGGAGATCCCCGGCCACGGGCCGGCCGTCGCGTTCCAGGCTGGAGACCACCTCCACGGTGCCCGGCCGCTCCAGCACGCCCCCGGCCTCCCGGGGCTTGCAGACCTCCGCCAGCCTGTCCACCCCGCAGGGCGGGAACTGCAGCCCGCCGGGCTGGGGGACGAGCCCCGTGGCGTTGGCCACCGCGGCCATCTCCACCGCGGACTTGGTGCCGTCCAGGAAGGACGTAAACATCCGCGCGTTGTAGTCCCCCGTGGCCACCATCTCGGGAGTGAACCCGTAGTGCTCCCACACGCCGTCCGGGGTCACGAAGGGGTACGTGGGAAGGTAGCGGGTGCCCTTGCCCGCGCAGACTACCCGGAACCCGCACACCCGGGCCCAGTCCACCAGCTCGCAGATCAGGGCCGGCTGGTCTCCGTACGCCAGGGTGTACACCACCCCCTGTTGTTGCGCGAGGCGGCTCAAGGCCGGCCCCACCAGCACGTCCGCCTCCACCGTCACCATCACCACGTGCCGGCCGGCCCGGAAGCTCTCCACGGCGTGCCGCACCGCCTCCGGGACTGACCCCGTGGCCTCCACCACCACCTCCACGCCCTCCGCCCGGATGAGGCTTCCGGGGTCCTCCGTGACCCACGTGGTCCCCTCCCGCAGGGCGGAACCCGGGTCAGACGCGGAGAACCGCTCTTCCGGCCAGCCCGCCCGCTTCAGGCCCTGCCTGGCCCGCTCCACGGACAGGTCGCACACCCCCACCACGTGGAGGCCCGGAGTGTGCAACGCCTGGCTCAGGAACATGGTCCCGAACTTCCCGGCACCGATCAGCCCTACCCGCACCGGCCGGCCCTCCTCCGCCCTCCTGGCCAGCTCCGCGCTGAGACTCCCCCGCGGTGCCACCGCTCTCCCTCCCTTCCACCGGCCCACCTGCAGGGAACCTGCGGGCCCTCGTGGTACCATCATGACCGTCGAGGCAGCAGCTGAAAACTCGGGGAAGGAGGCTCGGGATGAGGCGGCTGGGAGTTCCCCTCTGGGTGGCGGCAGGTCTGGTGGCGGCCCTGTTGGGCGGAGCCCAGGGCCCCGTGGGGGCGCAGGCGGTGCCCCGGCAACTGCGCATCGCCATCGGCATCGACGCGGACCGCCTGGACCCCGCGGAGCAGACCACCACCACCATCGCCAACATCGTGGACTACGTGTTCGAGACCTTGGTGGACCTGCACCCCACCAAGGGCACCATCGTCCCCAGGCTGGCCACCCGGTGGCAGGTGTCCCGGGACGGCCTCACGTACACCTTCACCCTGCGCCGCGGGGTCCGGTTCCACGACGGCACGCCTCTGAACGCGGAGGCGGTGAAGTTCAGCCTGGAGCGGCTCAAGGACCCGAAGGTGGCCATGGCGCTGCGGTTCCTGGTGGCTCCCGTGCAGACCGTGGAAGCCGTGGGGGAAGATACGGTCCGCATCCGGCTGAACCGGGTCACCCCCACCTTCCTGTCGGACCTGTCCACCACGCAGTTCGCCATCGTGTCCCCCGCCGCGGTCCAGCGGGCGGGCGACCGGTGGCGGTCCGCGCCCGTGGGCGGAGGGACAGGCCCTTACATGTTCAAGGAGTGGCGCCGCGGGGACTCCATCCTCCTGGAGCGCAACCCCAACTACTGGGGCAAGAAGCCCCTGTTCGACGAGATCCTGTTCCGGGTGGTGCCGGACGCGGGCACCCGGCTGACCCAGGTCCTGGCGGGAGACGTCCACATGGCCATGCTGCCGCCTGCCCCTGACGTGAAGGGGCTGCGCCGCAACCCCCAGGTCAAGGTGGTGGAGGCGGCCAGCGACCGGGTCATCTTCGTGGCCATGAACACCCAGTGGGGGCCCTTCAAGGACGTCCGGGTCCGCCAGGCCATGAACTACGCCATCAACAAGAAGGCCATCCTGGCCAGCGTCCTGTTCGACCTGGGGACGGTGGCGGACTCGCCCTGCCCGCCCATGATGTTCGGCTACCACAAGGTCCGGGAAGGCGGCTGGCCCTACAGCCCCCCGCGGGCGAAGGAGCTGTTGGCTCAGGCGGGCTACAAGGACGGGTTCGAGGTGAACTTCTTCACGCCCACGGGCCGCTACATCCAGGACTTCCAGTTCGCCCAGGCCATCGCGGGCCAGCTGCGCAACGTGGGAGTGCGGGCCAACGTGACCACCATGGACTGGCCCAGCTACGTGGCCATGATCCAGACGCCCCTCGAGCGTACCCGCATCCAGATGCTGGTCCTCGGGTGGGCCTGGCCGGTGCTGGACTGCGACGGGGTTCTGTACGGTCAGTTCCACTCCTCCAGCCACCCGCCCCGGGGCCTGGGGCCGGCGTTCTACAGCAACCCCCGGGTGGACCAGCTCCTGGACCAGCAGCGGCAGGAGGCCAACGTGGAGCGCCGCAAGGCCCTGCTCAAGGAGGCCCAGGAGCTCATCTGGAACGACGCCCCGTGGATCTGGCTGTGGAGCCAGAAGTGGTACGTGGTGACCAACCGGAACCTGGAAGGGGTCCTCATCCACCCCATCGAGAAGTGGACCGCCCTGTGCGAGCCCCAGGAGCCTGCGGTGGGGCACCACTGCGTGAACTGGAGGTGAACGGCAGGCGGGTTTGAGCGCGTACGTCCTCCGGCGGCTGGTCCTGGCGGTCCCGACCCTGGTCGGGGTCACCGTGGTGGTGTTTGCCCTGATCCGGCTGGTGCCGGGGGACCCTGCCCGGCTGGTCCTGGGCCTCCAGGCCTCGGAGGAGGAGGTCCAGCGGCTGCGGGTGCAGCTCGGGCTGGACCAGCCGCTGCCGGTGCAGTACGCTCGGTTTCTGGCCCGCCTCCTGCAGGGAGACCTGGGCCGGTCCGTGGTGACGGGGGAACCCGTCCTGCGGGAGATCGGCGCGCGCCTGCCCGCCACGGTCCAGCTGGCGGTGACCAGCACCGTGGTGGCGACCCTCGCGGGAGTGGCCGCGGGGGTGGTGTCCGCCACCCGGCAGTACTCGTGGTGGGACTACGCGGTGATGACGGTGGCCCTCTTCGGGATCTCCCTGCCCGTGTTCTGGCTGGGACTCATGCTCATGTTGCTGTTCAGCGTGCACCTGCGGTGGCTCCCCGCGGGCGGCTACGGGACCCCCGCGCACCTGGTCCTTCCCACCGTCACCCTGGCCGCCTTCTCCGTCGCCATCATCGCCCGCATGACCCGCAGCAGCCTCCTGGAGGTCCTGCACCAGGACTACGTGCGGACCGCGTGGGCCAAGGGCCTGAGCTCCCGGGCGGTGGTCCTCCGGCACGCCCTGAAGAACGCCCTGATCCCGGTGGTGACGGTGATCGGGTTGCAGTTCGGGGGGCTGCTGGGAGGCGCCATCCTCACGGAGACCGTGTTCGCGTGGCCGGGGATGGGCCGGCTCCTGGTGGGTGCCATCGTGGCCCGCGACTACCCCGTGGTGCAGGGCACGGTCCTGGTGTTCGCAGCCCTGTTCACCCTCGTGAACCTGGCCGTGGACGTCCTGTACGCGTATGTGGACCCGCGCATCCACTACGGTTAGCTGGGGACGGGCACGGGAGGCGGTCCGCACCCCGCCCAGCGTGTGGCGGCGGTTGCGCCGGCACCGCACCGCGGTGGCAGGTCTGTCCGTGTTGGCGGCCTTGGTGTTGCTGGCCGCCCTGGCCCCCCTCCTGTTCCCCGAGGACCCCACAGAGCCCCGCTTCGAACGGGTCCTGCGGCCCCCGTCGTGGGAGCACCCCCTGGGCACGGACAACCTGGGCCGGGACCTGCTGACGCGGGTGGCCTACGGGGGACGGGTGTCCTTCCTCATCGGGGTCCTGGCCGTGGTCACCAGCGCCGCGGTGGGCGTCCCCGTGGGCCTGCTGTCGGGGTACTACGGGGGGAGGTTCGACTTGCTGGTGCAGCGCCTGGTGGACCTGCTGCTGGCGTTTCCGGGATTCCTCCTGGCGCTCACCCTGGTGGCGGTCCTCGGAGTCGGCGTGACCAACGTGGTGGTGGCGGTGGGTTTGGCCTCCGCACCCGTGTACGTCCGGCTGGTGCGGGGGGTGGCTCTGTCGGTGCGCAACCAGGCCTTTGTGGAGGCCGCCCGGGCCTTGGGCGCGTCCGACCGGCGCATCCTGTTCCGGCACGTGCTGCCCAACTGCACCGCACCGGTCATCGTGCAGTCTACCCTGCAGTTGGGCACCGCGATCCTCACCGCCGCAGGCCTGGGTTTCCTGGGGCTGGGGGTGAAACCCCCGACGCCGGAGTGGGGGACCATGCTGGGGGAAGGTCAGACCTACCTGTTCTCCTCCTGGTACATGGCCACCTTCCCGGGCCTGGCCATCTTCCTCAGCGTCCTGGCTTTCAACCTCCTGGGGGACGGGCTGCGGGACGCCCTGGACCCGCGCATGAAGCTGACGTGAGAGAAGGAGGCGGCCATGTCCGGCACGGTCCTGTTGGAAGAGATGACGTGGCCCGAGGTCCAGGAAGCCCTGGGCCGCGGCGTCCGTACTGTGGTCGTGGTGGCAGCTTCCACCGAGCAGCACGGGCCGCACCTGCCCCTCGCCACGGACGCCCTCATCGCGCAAGCGGTGGGCGAGCGTGTGGCGCGGCGGATCGGCGCCCTCCTGGCTCCCGTGATCCGCCCCGGGTGCTCGGACCACCACCTAGCCTTCCCGGGAAGTCTGTCCGTGTCCGCGGAACTCCTGGGCGAACTGGTGGCGAGCTACGTGCGTTCCCTGGCGCCCCACGGGTTCCGTACCTTCGTGCTCCTGTCTACCCACGGGGGGAACTTCCGGCCCCTGGAGTCCACGGCACGCCGCCTGCAGGCGGAGTTCGCGGCTGGCGGGGTGCGGGTGGTGGCGGTGGCGGGGGACGCGGCCCTCATGGACCTGATGCGGGTGATGGTGGACACCGCGGCTGCCCTGGGCGCCCCGCAGGACGTGGACGCTATCCACGCCGACGCCTGTGAGACCTCCCTGGTCATGCACCTCCGGCCCGACTTGGTCCGGGCGGACCGGCTGGAAGCCGGGTTCACGGGGCGGCTGGACCTGGACACCCTGTTTGCCCGCGGTCTCCGGGCCCTCACCCCCAACGGGGTGCTGGGGGACCCGAGGAACTCCAGGCCGGAGGTGGGCGCGGCGGTGCTGGATCGCCTGGTGGACCACCTGGTGCAACAGGTGCACAAGCAACTCGGAGCCGTTCCGTAGGGACGTCACTGGATCATGCGGCGGCGCAACAGGACCGCGGGGACGGGCAGCAAGGCCAAAGCCACCACCGCCAGCCACGCCAGGTCCCCCACGGCCCCCAGGGGCGTGCCGAAGGCGAAGGCCCGGGTGCACCGGACCAGGTGGTAGAGGGGCGTGAACCAGGCTGCGGCCTGTACCCACCCGGGGAGGGCGTCCAGGGGGAAGAAGATGCCGCTGAACATGAACATGGGCGTCACCCAGAGGGAGAAGTAGTACGAGAACAGGTCGATGGACGGGGTCACCGCGGTGAAGGCCAGGGCCGAGGCGGAAAACACAAGCCCGCTGGTGAAGAACACCGCGGGCAGCAGCAGGGCCCACGGAGACCGTACCACCCCGAACGCCGCCACCACCACGAGGAAGGCGGTCCCGTAGAGCACGCTGCGGGTGGCGCCCCACAGCACTTCTCCCACCGCCACGTCCTCGGGCGACAGGGGCGTGGTGACGATGGCGTCGTAAGACCGGTCGTAGGAGAACTGCACGTAGGCGTTGTACGTGCACTCGAAGGTAGCCCCGAACATGGCCGCGGAGGCCGCCAGTCCCGTGGCCACGAAGGCGATGTACGGAAGGCCCTGGATCTCCCGGAGGTACGCGCCCAGGCCCAGCCCTAAGGCCAGGAGGTACAGCACGGGTTCCAGGAAGTTCTCCGGCAACGTGTACGGGAAGAGTTTCCGGAAGATGAGCAGGTTGCGCTGCCAGAACCGGAAAGCCCCCGCCAAAGAGAAGTCCGTCACTCCCGCAGCCTCCTGCCCGTGAGCCTGAGGAACACGTCTTCCAGGGTGGCCCTCCGCAGCACCACCGCCTCCACGGGCAGCCGAAGGGCCCGCACCCGGTGGACCAGCTCCTCCCCGTCCTGGGTGTGCAGGAACACCCGGTCCTTCGCCACCTCCACCCCCTCCGCGAGACCCGCCAGGGCGTGGGCCAGGGCTCCGTCCTCGGCTCCCCGGAGCTCCACCACTTCCCGCCCCACGTACCGCTCCACCAGGGCCCTAGGGGGACCCTCCGCCACGATCCGACCACGGTCCACGATGGCCACGCGGTCGCACAGCTGCTCCGCTTCGTCCATGTAGTGCGTGGTGAGGACCTGGGTGATCCCCGCCCTCTTGAGCTGCCGGAGCCGGTCCCACACCGCGTGGCGGGCGTGCGGGTCCAGGCCCGTGGTGGGCTCGTCCAGGACCAAAAGCCGCGGGTTGGCCATCAAGGCGCGGGCGATCATCAGCCGCCGCTGCATGCCTCCCGACAGCCTGGCGATGCGGTCCTCCGCCCGCCCCTCGAGTTCTGCGAAGGCCAGCAGCTCCTCGGCCCTGCGGCGGGCCTCCGCCCAGCCCAGGCCGAAGTACCTTCCGTACACCACGAGGTTCTCCCGGACGGTGAGGGCCTCGTCCAGGGTCACCGCCTGGTGGACCACGCCCAGCTGTGCCTTGACCTGCCGCGGGTGGCGGCGGACGTCCAGCCCGAACACCTTCAGGACCCCCTCGGTGGGCCGTGCGGTGCAGCAGATCATGCGCAGGGTGGTGGTCTTCCCCGCCCCGTTGGGGCCGAGGAAGCCGTAGCACTCCCCCTCCCGGACCTGGAAGGAGAGGCCGTCCACGGCCACCACGCGGCCGAAGCGCTTGACCAGGTCCTGTGCCTCGACCACCGCCACGGAGCAGGGATTCGCACCGACCCCGGAAACCTCCTGGCCCCCCCTTGCAAGGGAGGTCGGGGGCCGGTAGGGTCCGCTCCAGGGACGAGCTGAAGACCGGAGGTGAGGACCGTGTCCCAGGAACTGTACCCGCAGCCCACCCGGGAGCTGACCACGCGCCGGCGGGAGCTGGCGCCCGACACCCTGGAGGCCTTCCGCAGGTTCTCCCAGCAGGTGTTCACGGACGGCGCGCTTTCCGCGAAGACCAAGCAACTCATCGCGGTGGCGGTCGCCCACGTGACCCAGTGTCCCTACTGCATCCGCAGCCACACCAAGCTCGCGCGGCAGCACGGAGCCACCCCGGAAGAGATCATGGAGGCCATCTGGGTGGCCGCGGAGATGCGGGCCGGGGCAGCCTACGCCCACGCCCTCCTCGCCCTGGACGCTTTGGAGGAGGCCGGGCCCTAGGAGCGTGTCCCGGAAAACCCCTCCAGCGGAGAGGGACCGGGTCCCCAAAAATCGCGTAGCGATTTTTGGGGTGGTCTAGCGGTCAGAACCCCGAGGAGCTCACCGTGGAGGTGCCGTCCCCGTACAGGGTGACGGTCACCCTCGCCCCTTCCACCCGGGTCCCTGTCTTGCCTGTGGCCACCACCTGGCAGCTCGTACCCGCGCAGGAGGAGTAGGCAAAGTCCCAGTTGGCGGTGGACTGGTAGGGGCCGTCCAGGAACCCGTCGAAGGTCTGCTTTTCCGCGTAGAAGCTCCACGCGAACTCCCGCATCTCCTGCAGGCGTTCCGCGGCCTCCGCGAAGTACGCGTTGCGTCGTGCGGACAAGTACGAGGGCAGGGCCAGGGCCAGGAGGATGCCGAGGATCACCAGGACCATGACCAGTTCCAGGAGGGTGAAACCGCCCTGCCAAGTCACCCCCGGGATCCCCGGACCACGCCTGGCGGACGGGTTCCCCCTGCTCTGGGGCTTTTCGGGGAAAAGGTGCCAGGGCACAGCTCGTCACACCCCTCCGGACGGGTTTCCTACAGGGGTTATGCCCGTCCGGAGGGTCGGTTAGACCTCCTGGGTCACGTGGCCCTGGCCGACCGGACGCGGGCGGCTGTTCCCCTTGGGCAGGTCCCGGAGGGGGCAGTAGGCGTCCAGCCAGTGAGGCAGCTGCTCCCGGGCCCACAGCGCCCAGGTCTGGTCCCCGTACTCCGCCCGCCGGGCCGCGGAGAAAATCCTCAGGTCTTCGCCCCGGCTGCGGGCCGCGAAGGCAAAGAGCAGGGCGCAGGGGAAGTGCACGCACAGGGCGCAGTTCTCCACCCGGCGCCGCGCGGCGCACAGCCGCACGGGGCAGGCCGCCTCCCCCAGGACCTCCTGCTGGCAGGAGCAGGTGAAAGGCAGGGCTTCATACCACGGGCACCCCTCCCAGTAAACCCCGCAGACCCCCGCGTCTCCTCCGCCCTCCGGTTACCCCGAGGTCCCACGTCACACCGCCTCCGGCCCCAGCCTAGGGGATCCCGGCCTGAGGGGCCATCGGATGGGCGCCCGATTTCCACCCGATGGTATCCTGGGAGTCGGAATGGTCCAGGAGAAGGTGGTGGTAGTCCTGTGGGCCCTGCTCCTCCTGGGCCCGCTTGTGGACCCCCATGCCGCGGACCCCTACCACACCCACTTCGTCCTGGAAGGCGGCTCCGCCCCTGCGGCCTCCGCGGTCTGGACTCGGCCGGGACAGCCCGCTCCTCGCCAGCACCCGCCGGGGGTGGTGTGGCTCCGGGCCGCCGACCCCGCGGGAGCCACCGTGGTCCACGGAGGTACGCTTCTGCCGGCAGCGGAATCCTGGGCGCCCGTGCCCTTCCCCGGACACGCGGGGACGGTTGCGGCGAGCCCGTCTCCGGCGTACCGCTCTGTAGCTCTGGACCCTGAACCTCCTCCCCCCAGGCCCTCCTGAAAGCTCCGCGAGTCGAGCAGGCCCGGCCCTGAGTGGCCGGCAAGGAGGGATCTCATGACACGAAGGTACTCCGGAGTCCTGGTCGCCCTCGCGGTCGTGGCGGCAGGCTGCGCCAGGGCCGAGCCCCTGCGGGGCCAGCAAGTAGACCCTCCCCGGCCGGTACCGGACCTTTCCGCGCGGGACCACCGGGGCGGCACGTTCCGCCTCGCGGACCAGCGGGGGTCGGCGGTGGTACTGTTCTTCGGGTACACCACCTGCCCGGACGTGTGCCCTGCCACCCTGGCGCGGTGGAAGCGGGTCCGGGAGCAGTTGGGCTCGGACGCCTCGCGGGTGCGGTTCGTGTTCGTGACCGTGGACCCGGAACGGGACACCGCGGCCAAGGTCAAGGAGTACCTGGAGTTGTTCAGCCCTGAGTTTGTGGGCCTGGTGGGCAGCGAGGACGAGCTGCGGCCCCTGTACCGGTTCTTCGGGGCTGCCTACGAGAAGGTCCCGCAGCCCGGCAGCGCCACAGGGTACCTGGTGGCCCACACCGCGGCGGTCCCCGTGGTGGACCCCCAGGGCCGGTGGCGCCTTCGGCTGAACCCGGAGACGTCCGTGGACGACTACGTCCACGACCTGCGGGTGCTGCTCCGGGAAGCCCGGTGACATTTTTGAAAAGGAGGGAGACGATGCGGAGCCTGATGGTGTTCCTGGCTTTGGTGCTGGCGGTGGCGGCGGCCAGCGCGGGACAGTCGCCGGTGGAGGTCAAAAACCCCTGGGCCCGTCCCGGGACCCGCGGAGGCAACAGCGCGGTGTACATGGAGATCCACAACGCGCAGCCCCAGGCGGACCGCCTGGTGGCCGCGGGGACGGACGTGGCACAGACCGTGGAGCTGCACGAGACCCGCATGGAGGGAGGCATGCACCGCATGCAGCAAGTCCCCTTCATCGAGGTCCCCGCGGGGGGCAAGGTAGAACTGCGGCCGGGCGGGCTGCACGTCATGCTGGTCCGCCTGACCACGCCCTTGCGGGTGGGTGACCGCTTCCCCCTGATCCTGCGGTTCGAGCGCGCGGGCAGGCTCACGGTGGAGGTGGAAGTCCGGGAGCAGGCCGCGGGGGGCGAGCACCGGTGAAGTCCCGGAGCGGGCCCCCGACGTGGCCCTTGCTGGCCCTGGCCGCGGCGGGGTTCCTGCTCAGCGGCTCCCTGTGGTTCGGCACCGGCGGGGCAGAGGGCCAGCTCTGCCCCGCCGGCAGCGGCTGCCAGGTGGTGCAGGCCAGCCGCTACGCCACCCTCCTGGGAGTCCCCCTGCCCGTGTACGGGATGGCGTACTACGGGACGCTCTTGGTGCTGGCGGGTTGGGGCTCCGACCCTGCCCGGCGGTGGCAGCTGGCTCTGCCCGTGGCGGCCGCGGGAGCCGCCGCGTCCGTGGTGTTCCTCGGCGTGCAGCGCTTCGTGCTGCACACCTTCTGTCCCCTGTGCGTGGCCTCCGCCCTGATCTCCTTCGCGGCGCTGGGCTTGAGCTGGGCCTACGGCCGCGGGGCCCGGCGCTGGCCCGTGGTGCTGTTGCCCGCGGTGGCGGCCCTGGCGTTCGTGGGAGGCGGCTACGCGCTACAGGACCGGCAGGAGCCCGCGGGCGCGTACGCGGAGGGCCTCGCCAAGCACCTGGCGGCTTCCGGCGCCAAGTTCTACGGGGCGTACTGGTGCCCGCACTGCGCGGAGCAGAAGCGCCTGTTCGGCCAGGCGGCCCGCTACCTGCCGTACGTGGAGTGCGACCCCCGCTCCAGCGAGGCTAGGCCGCGGGAGTGCGAAGCCGCAGGAGTGCGGGCGTACCCCACGTGGGTCATCCGCGGCCGCAAGTACGAGGGAACTCTCCCCCTGGAGGAGCTCGCCAGGCTGTCAGGGTACCCACCGCCGTGAAGGCCGCCGCCTTCGCCCTGTTCACCCTCACCCTGCTGGCCGCGGCGCCCGCGGCGCAGGCCCAGGTGCGCTGCCTTTCTTCCTTCCCGCCGCCCGACGGCCGGCTGGAGGCAGCCCCGGGGAGCGTGCTCCTGTGGATGAGCGAACCCGTGGACCCGCAACGGAGCTGGTTTCAGGTGACGGACCCGTACGGACGGACGTTCCACCGCGCTCCGCGGGTCTCCGCGGACGGGCTACGGGTGGAGATCCCCCTGGACCCCCTGCCGGAAGGGGTCTTCGTGGTCCACTACCGGGCGGCCTCCGTGCTGAACGGACACGTGAGCGTAGGGCTGTTCCGCTTCGGAGTCCGGAGTTCAGTCCCTCGGCCGGACTCGTCCGTGGCCGCGGCCGTCCTGCGGGCTGCGGGGGCCCTGTTCACCGTAGGCGCGGTGGCCTCGGGCTCCGCCTTGGGGGCCTGGGCGGCCGCCGCGACCGCCCTGGTGGAGTGGGTGTACGCCGCCGCGGCCACCGTCCCGGCGCCTCTGCCGGTGCTGGTGCGTGAAGGTTGGGCAGGCCTGGTCCTGGCCGGTACCCGGCCCGGGTGGGCGGCTCTGTTGGCCCTGGCTACTGCCGGGGCGTGGGCAGTCCCCAGCCGTCCTCCCCGGACCCTGCTGCGCACCGTGGCCGTGGTGTGGCTGCTGCTCGTGGTACCCCTGCTGGCCGCCGCGGGAGGTCCCCTGAGCCTGCTGGCCAGCAGCCACGCGGCCGCTCTCGTCCTCATGGTGGCCGCGTACGGCGTGGTGGGCGTGCTGGCGGCCCTGGCCCTCCCCGTCCTGGGGGTGCGGGTGGAAGAGCCGGGGTGGATCCCTCCCCTCCTGGGGGTGCTCCTCGCCGCGGCTTGGGCCCTCCGTCCAGCGGGCAGCGTGCAGGAGTTCTTCGCCCTGTGGGCGGCGGTGGGCTCAGGCTGCGCGGCGGCGTACCTTTGGGGCCGGGCCCGGAGGGAGCGGGCACGGTGACGACGGGCACCTGGGAGCTGGGCTTCCTGGCCGGCGTGTTGGCCTTGCTCGGAATCTTCGCCCTGGCGTACGCCTGGAGGGTCCGCCGGAGTTCCCTGGCCTGGGTGGGAGTGTTCACCCTGGCCACCGCGGCCCTTTTCGTGCACCAAGCCCTGCGCCTGTCCCGGCTGCCGGAACGGAACCCCTACCCGCCCACCGCGGAGTCCCTGCGGACGGGCCAGCGCCTTTACCGGGCCCACTGCGCCGTGTGCCACGGCTCGGAAGGCCGCGGGGACGGACCTGCAGCCGCGAGCCTCGTCCCGAGGCCCGCGGACCTGCGCCGCACGCGGCGCATGACCGATGCTCTCCTTTTTACCCGCATCACGCAGGGCCTTCCGGGGACCGCCATGCCCGCGTTTCGGGACACCCTCACGGACGAGGAACGCTGGCACGTCGTGAACTACCTGAGGGCCTTGACGGAGCGCCCGTGAGGCCGGTGTTGTTGCACGGGACCTTGTCGGGAAGCCAGGCGTCTGGCCTCGCGTGGGTAGCCCTGCTGGCGGGTCTGCTGCTCGCGGGCTACGGGCTGCGGGCGGGCCTGCGCCGGCCCGAGGGCCGGTCCTTTTTCCTGGCGGGGCTGGCGGCTGCGGCGGTGAGCGGTGCGGCCCTCGCGCAGGCGCGTTCCGGGGTTTCCGCCTCCCTGCCCCGGAACCCCGTGCCCGCCAGCTTTGAGTCCGTGGCCGCGGGGCGCAGGGTGTACGAAGCGCACTGCGCGGCCTGCCACGGCCTCCAGGGCGCGGGAGACGGCCCGGCTTCCCCTTCCCTGCCGAGGAAGCCTGCGGACCTCAGGGTCCACGTCCCCATGCACCCCGACGGCCTCCTGTACCGCTGGATCAGCGAGGGGGTCCCGGACCGCTCCATGCCCGCCTTCCGCGGCCGCCTGACGGAGGAGGAGCGCTGGCACGTGGTCAACTACCTCCGCGTCCTGGCCTTGAGCAGCCGCTGATACGTTCCTGTGAACGGGGAGGAGGACGGTGATGGCCGTGAAGGACTGGAGGACGGCGTTGCCCGCAAGCTTCCTGCTCGCCCTGGCCTTGGCTGCCTCCACGGCGGCTCACGCGAAACTGGTGCGGGCGGAGCCGGCCCCCGGGGCCGTGTTGCGGACGCCACCCCGGGCGGTCCGGCTGGTGTTCAACGAGGAACTGGCCTCCCACGGGAGCACCGTGGCGGTGGTGGACGCCAGGGGCCGCAGGGTGGACGACGGACGCGGTGGGCTTGACCTCGGGGACTTGGACCGCCGGACCCTGGTGGCCCGGCTGCGGCCCCTGGGGCCCGGCCGCTACGTGGTGCGCTGGCAGGCCACCTCCGCGGACGACGGCTACGTGGCGAAGGGCCAGTACGCGTTCACGGTGCGGCGGTGAAGATCCCTGCACGCGTCCTCGCGGTGGCCTGCCTCGCGGTGGCCGCGTGGGCGGTGCCCGCCGCGGCCCACGCGGTCCTGCAGAGTTCCACCCCTGCCCAGGGTGCCTCCCTGGACGTCCCTCCGGAGGAGGTGGTGCTGACCTTCACAGAGCCCGTCCACCCCCAGGCCAGCTCCGCGGAGGCCTTCGACTCCTCAGGCCGCCCGGTCTCCCGAGGGTTGCAGGTGAGCCCTGACGGTCGGACGGTCCGGGTGAAGCTCGCAAGCCTGCCCCGGGGCGCTTACACCGTGCGGTGGAAGGTCGTAAGCCGCGTGGACGGCCACCTCACCGCGGGACTCCTGACCTTCGGAGTCGGGGTGGCGGCCCCCGCGGCCGCCACGGGTCAGGAGCCACCGTGGTGGCAGGTGGCGGTGAGGTGGCTCGGCTACCTCGCCGGCCTCTTCCTCGCGGGGACCCTGGCTTTCCCGCACCTGGTGCTCCCGAAGGCGGCCGTGCGGGAGGGCGTTGGGAGTCTGCGTGCCCTGGCGGTGGGCTCCGCGGCCGCGGTGGCCCTCACCGCGTTGCTGGACACCGCACTGCGCGCGGCGTGGCTGCAGTCCCCCGCGCAGGGCTTCCTCACCACCCTGGGGACCCTGGTGCGCACCTCCGTGGAAGGTCCCTCCGTGCTGCTTCGGGTGGGTGCTGCGGCCTTGGCCGTGGACGCAGCCCGCAACCCCAGCCCCTGGGTGGCGGGCGTGGCAGGCGGCGCGGCGCTTTTGGGGTTCACCGTGACGTCCCACGCGTGGGCCACGGGGCCCTTGGCCGTGGCCGCGGACTGGCTGCACATGGCCTCGGCCTCCGTGTGGGTGGGCGGGCTGCCGTGTCTGGCGGTGTTCCTCGCCCGGTCCCGTTCTCCGGAGCAGGCTGCGGCCATCGCCCGGGCCTTCTCCTGGTGGGCCGGTTACGGCCTGGCGGGGGTGGTGGTGACGGGCGCCTACGCCGCCGCCCTGCACGTGCCGGGCTGGAACGCCGTGTTCACCACGGGCTACGGCCGCTGGTTGGCCGCAAAGCTGGCCCTGGTGGTGGTGCTGGCGCTCCTGGGAGCTTCCAACCGGTACCGCCTCCTGCCGCGCCTTGCCTCCACCCGAAGAGCCCTCGTGCGGTTGGCGTGGTCCGTGAAGGCGGAAGTGGGAGTGGCCGCCTTGGTGCTCCTGGCGGCAGGTGGGCTGGCCATCACCCCGCCCGCCCGGACGGTGCAGGCCGCGGCCAGCGGCACCCGCACGGTGTTCGCCGCGGCTGCGGACGGCCTGCGGGTGTCCCTGGCCGTAGACCCCGCACAGCCCGGGTGGAACCGGTTCGAGCTGGACGTGCGGGACGGCCGGGGGAAGCCCGTGCGGGTGGACCGAGCTTTCCTCCGCCTGAAGAAGCTGGACGAGCAGACCGCGGCGTCTTCGGTCCCCTTGGAGGCGCAGGCGGAAGGGAGGTACACCGCGGAGGGCACGTACCTGGGGCTTCCCGGCTTGTGGGAGGTGGAGCTGGTCCTCCGGAGCCGGGGGGAGCCCGACCGGGTGGTGTGGTTCCCCCTGCGGGCGGGGACCTTTCAGCTACGGTCCGAGCTGGAGGCCTTCCGGGTGCTGCGGCGTGCGCAGGAGTCCCTGGAGGCCCTCCGCACGTGGCGGGAGACCGAACAGATCACGGACGGCGCGGGGAACGTGGTGGTGACGCGCTACACGTACCAGCGCCCCGACCGCCTCGCCTTCGAGGTGGTGGGCGGCATGCAGGGCATCCTGGTGGGCCGGGAGCGCTTCCTCCGCACCGAGCGCGGATGGCAGCGGGACACCCTCCCGGAGCCCTTCACGGCGCGGGGTCCGGCCCTGTACATGCAGAATCCCCTGCGCGCGGCCCTCGGCCGGAAGGAACCCTGCTCGTGGGAAACCTGCCAGGTGGTGCTGTGGGAGTCCCCCGACGGGCTCGCGTCCTTCGCCGCCTGGGTGGGGGACAGGACGCACCGGGTGTACAAACTGCTCATGTGGGCACCCGCCCACTTCATGACCAGCGTCCTGGGAGATTTCGACAGCCCCGTGCGCGTGGAGCCCCCGGTGCGGTGACGCAGTCGAGGACCGGCCCCGCGTGGACCTCAGCGCTTCGAGTACTGGAAGCCCCGCCGCGCGCGCTTGCGCCCGTACTTCTTCCGTTCCTTGGCCCGCGGGTCCCGGGTCAACAGGCCGTGCTGGCGCAGGACGGGCCGAAGGTTCGGGTCCACACTCAACAGGGCCCGGGCGATGCCGTGCCGGACCGCGTCCGCCTGGCCCGAGACACCCCCGCCCTGCACGTTGGCGTACACGTCGAAGCGACCCTCGGTGTTGGTGACCCGCAGGGGTTCCAGGACCCGGTACCGCCGCGCCACCCCCGGAAAGTACTGCTCCAGGGGCCGCCCGTTCACCACCACCTGCCCCGAACCGGGCCGCAGGAAGACCCGCGCGCTGGCTTCCTTGCGCCGTCCGGTGGCCTGCGGAAGAGTCACGGTACTCATGGGTCCTCCAGGGTCTGCTTCACAACTCCAGGGGCTTGGGCTGTTGCGCCGCGTGCGGGTGCTCCGGGCCCCGGTACACCTTGAGCTTCCTCAACATACGCCGGCCCAGGGGGTTCTTGGGGAGCATCCGCTGGACCGCCTTCTGGATCACCCACTCGGGCTTCCGCTCCAGCATTTGAGCCGCGGTGGCGGACTTGATCCCACCCGGGTACCCCGTGTGCCAGTAGTACACCTTCTCCTGCAGCTTGCGGCCCGTGAGGCGGACCTTCTCCGCGTTCACCACCACCACGAAGTCCCCTCCGTCCACGTGGGGCGTGAAGGTGGGCTTGTGCTTTCCCCGCAGGATGGCGGCGATCCGGCTGGCCAGACGGCCCAGGACCTTTCCCTGGGCGTCCACCACGAACCACTGACGCTGGACCTCCGACGGCTTCTGCTGGTACGTCTTCACCGCCCGCCTCCGAACAAGCCAACGGCAAGCATACACCGGGGCCTCCCGCGGTGTCAAACGCGGTCCTCCTCCGGGGCGGCGCACACCCGCTCCAGGGCGTCCAGCTGCCCGGGCTCTCCCATGGCCACCAGACGGTCCCCCCGCCGTAGCACCTCCTCCGGGGGTGGGTTCACCACCTCCCGGCCGTCCGGGTGCGTGACCGTGGCCACCACGGCGCCCGTACGTTCCTGCAGCCGCGCCTGCCGGAGGGACCGGCCGACCAGCTGCGGGTTGCGGACCACCACCTCCCTCGCCTGCAGCCCCTCCGCGAACCCCTCGGACCGCACCGCCTCCGGCCAGTGCGCCCGGGCACGCTTGAGGTACGCGCGGCCGGCCTCGTGGCTCACCCCCAGCCAGTCCAGGCTGTGGCGGACCATGGTGAGAGCCGCTTCCACCTCCGGCTGAACCACCTCCGTGGCCCCCGCCTCCAGCAACACCGCACGGGAGGCGGCGTGGTGGACGCGTGCCAGGACCGGGACTTGCGGGGCCAAGTTCCGCACCTCCCGTACGCACCGGAAGGCGGCTCCGGGGTCGGGGACCGCCACCACCACCAGCCGAGCCCTCTGGACTCCCGCCCGCCGCAGCGCGCGGGGGCTGCCCACGTCCCCGAACACCACGGTGGCCGCTTTCCCCCGGGCCGCCTGGAGGGAACCCGGGTCCAGGTCCACCACCGCATACGGAATCCCGAAGACCTCCAGGGCCTGCGCCACCTCCCGCCCCACCCTCCCGAACCCGCACACCACCGCGTGGCCTACCAGTTCGGGAACTCCGCCGCGGTCCGCCGCCTCCACCCGCTCCTGGCCCAACCAGCGTTCTACCCAGGCAGGACGGGCGCGGAAGAGGGCGGCGTTGGCCAGGATGGTCAGCAAGGATGCACCCAGCACCGCCTGGTAGAGGGGCTCTTCGAGAACTCCCGCCTGCCGCGCATTGGCCGCGATCAGGTACGAGAACTCCCCCATCTGCCCCAGGCCCAGACCGCACAGGGCCGCCACGCGCCAGGGGTAGCCCGCGGCCCGCACCACCCCGGTCCAGACCAGGGTGTTCCCCCCCACCACCAGGGCTGCCAGCCCCAACACGGCCGGGAGCTGCCGCCGGAGGGTCTCGAGGTCCAGGACCATGCCCACGGACAGGAAGAACAGGGCCACGAACACGTCCCGCAGGGGCAGCACCCTGGCCACGGTTTCGTGGGCGAACTCCGACTCGCTCACCACCAACCCCGCCAGGAAAGCGCCTAGGGCCGGGGACAGCCCCAGGCCCGAGGCGAAGGCCGCCGTCCCCAGGGCTAGGGCCACCACGGTGACCAGGAACAGCTCCATGTTCCGGGTGCGCGCGACCCGGGCCAGGAGCGCCGGGATCAGCCGCCGCCCGAGCCACAGCAAGGGTACGAGGACGGCCACGGCCCGGAGGACCGCAAGTCCCGCCTGCGCGGGCCGGGAGCTCGCTTCCGGTGCCAGCACGGGCAGCACGGCCATGAGGACTACCGCCAGGAGATCCTGCGCGAGGCTGATTCCGACCAGGATCCGGCCGTGGGCAGACCCCACCTCGTGCCGGTCCTGCAGGAACTTGAACAGGACCGCGGTGCTCATGACGCTGAGCGCCGCCCCCACGGCCACGGCCTGCCGAACTTCCCAGCCGGCCGCGACCCCGAAGGCACTCACCACCAGGACGATGACGGCCATGCCCGCGGGGGTGCCGTACAAGGCTAGGCGCCGGGTCCTCCAGAGGTCCGAGAGGGAGAACTCCACACCCGCGCTGAAGAGAAGCAACACCACCCCCACCTGCGCGAACAGCTCGAAGGGGCCTGGCTCCTGCGCGGTCCCCGTAAGCCCTCCCACCACCACCCCTGCCACCACGTAGCCCACCACGGGGGGCTGGCGGAGGAGGTGAGCCGCGAGGCCGCCTGCCAAGGCCGCGAGGAGGAGGAAGCCGAGCTCCGCAAGCAGCTGGCCTGCCATCGTCTACCCACTCGGAGTTCGTCTCACTGCCAGTCTCTCTGCGGCCCGGCGGGCCCGGGGTCCGCGAACGTCGCGTGGCGATCTCTGGGGTGGCCTTACCCGTCGGGCCTCGCCCACCGGAAGTGCAGGGGGCCCGTGTACGCGGGGAGTCTCAGGTCCTCCCTCGGCCGCACCCGCACCTCCACCCCCACGGCCCGCAGGCCCTCCAGGAATCCCCCGCGGACCCTGAGGGCCGCCTCCATGGCGTCCGCGGGGCCGATGGCGGCCACCACGTAGGGGGCCTGCAGGGATACCCCGTCTACCGCGATGCGCCGGCCGGACTGGCTGTACGCGGAGCGGCTCAGCACCCTCCGGCCGTTCACCGCCACCGCCTCGGCACCGGAAGCCCACAGCTCGTTCACCAGCCCTGCCAAGTCTAAGGCCTGCAGGTCTCCCGCCACAGGCAGGCCGGGAGCCCTCCCCGGGATCAGGACCACTTCCAGCCCCGGCCCCCGGACCGGCTCCAGGCCCAGGACCATCCGGTACCTGTGGATCTCGGCCACCATGGCCTGGGTGAGGGCCCGCCCCTGCTCCGTGAGCTGCTGGTACTGGGCCAGGCGGGACCTCAGCCGGCCCAGCTCCGCCTCCAGGACCGCCCGGTGCGCCTGCGCCTGGGCCACCAGGGCCGCCAGCTCCTCTGGACGCTGGACCGGCGGGGCCGGGGGGCGCACGTGCACCGCGCTGCGGGCGTGCACCGCGGCCAGGAACCCGGCCAGCACCGCTACCGCGGCCAGGACCGGGGCCGCCCGGGAGTCGGGGCGCCAGGGCTGCCGGCTGCTCACGGCTCCAGGCTACCACGGGCGGGGGTTAGCACTCTTGGCCTCTGAGTGCTAAAATGGGGCCGATCCGGTCCTGCCGACAAAAACTTCGGGTGAAGGAGGTCGAGAGGCCATGCCGGCGAAGCTGCTGCTCTACGACGAGGCGGCCCGCAGGGCCCTGGAGCGCGGGGTCGAGAAGGTCGCCTCCGCGGTCCGCGTCACCCTGGGCCCCAAGGGCCGCAACGTGGTCCTGGAGAAGAAGTGGGGCTCCCCCACCATCACCAAGGACGGGGTGACGGTGGCCAAGGAGATCGAGCTGGCGGACCCCTACGAGAACCTGGGGGCGCAGTTGGTGCGGGAGGTGGCCAGTAAGACCAACGACCTGGCCGGGGACGGCACCACCACCGCCACCGTGCTGGCCTGGGCCATGGTGCGGGAAGGCCTGAAGATGGTGGCCGCGGGCAGCAACCCCATGCTCATCAAGCGCGGCATCGACCGGGCGGTGGAGGCGGTGGTGGAGGAGCTGAAGAAGCTCAGCCAGCCCGTGGAGGGCCGGGAGGACATCGCCCACGTGGCGGGGATCGCCGCCAACGACCCCGCCATCGGGGAGATCATCGCGGACGCCATGCAGAAGGTGGGCCGCGACGGGGTCATCACCATCGAGGAGAGCAAGGGCATCGAGACCACCACGGAAGTGGTGGAGGGGATGCAGTTCGACCGGGGCTACATCTCGCCGTACTTCATCACGGACCCCGACAAGATGGAGGCGGTGCTGGAGGAACCGTTCCTGCTGCTCACGGAGAAGAAGATCAGCGCGGCCCGGGACATCGTGCCCATCATGGAGAAGGTCATCCGGTTCGGCAAGCCCCTGGTGGTGATCGCGGAGGACGTGGAGGGGGAGGCCCTGGCCACCCTGGTGGTGAACAAGCTGCGGGGCGTGCTGCAGAGCGTGGCGGTGAAGGCGCCCGGGTACGGGGACCGGCGCAAGGCCATGCTGCAGGACATGGCCATCCTCACGGGCGGCCGGGTCATCAGTGACGACATCGGCGTGAAGCTGGAGAGCGTCGAAGTGGACATGCTGGGCCGCGCGGAGAAGGTGCGGGTCACGAAAGAGGACACCACCATCATCGGCGGCAAGGGCAAGCCCGAGGACATCAAGGGGCGCATCGCCCAGATCAAGAAGGAGATCGAGGAGACCACCTCCGACTACGACCGGGAGAAGCTGCAGGAGCGGCTGGCCAAGCTGTCCGGCGGGGTGGCCCAGATCCGCGTGGGGGCCGCCACGGAGACGGAGATGAAGGAGCGCAAGATGCGCTTCGAGGACGCCCTCAACACCACCAAGGCCGCGGTGGAGGAGGGGATCGTGCCCGGCGGTGGCGTGGCCCTCATCCGGTGCATCCCCGCCCTGGACAAGGTCCAGGCTGAGGGAGACGAGGCCGTGGGCGTCAACATCGTCCGGCGTGCCCTGGAGGAGCCCCTGCGGCAGCTGGCGGAGAACGCGGGGATGGAGGGCTCCCTGGTGGTGGAGCGGGTGAAGGAGGCCAAAGACAAGAGCTTCGGCCTCAACGTGCTCACCGGCGAGTTCACGGACCTGGTGAAGGCCGGCGTGGTGGACGCCACCAAGGTCACCCGCCTGGCCCTGCAGAACGCCGCGTCTGTGGCGGGCATGCTGCTGACCACGGAGGCCCTGGTGGTGGAGAAGAAGGAGAAGAAGAAGGAGAAGACCCCCTCCACCCCGGGGATGGAGGAGGAGTTCTGAGGATCTGAGTCGCTCCCTGGGGGCCGGGGCGCTGCCCCGGCCCCCAGACCTTTCACCCGAGGAGCTTCCCGGGGTTCAAGATGCCCCCGGGGTCCAGGGCGTGCTTCACCGCCCGCAGGATCTCCAGCCCCTCCCCCAGAGCTTCCGGCACCAGGTGCCGGAGCTTCAGCCCCGCACCGTGGCAGTACTCCAGGGCACCGCCTGCCTTCAGGGCCTGGCGCAAAAGGGTGTCGCTCACCTCCGCCAGGCGGCGCCGGTCCAGTTCCCTGGAGGGGTCCCCGTGGGGATCTGCGTACGCCACGCTGACCAACTCGGGAGTCCCCCAGAGCCCGAACTCCGCCAGGTGGTACCCCTCCTGGGACAGACGCTGGAAGGCGGTGCGGCGGAACTCCAGGACCGCGCCCGCGGGCAGGGACACGCACAGGTAGTCGAACAGCCTTCCCCCGCGCGACCGGAGCCTGGCGTCGGGCTGAGCCCGGACCCGCCGGGCGAACTCCTCCCCGGGCCGGTGACGGGAGGACCAGAACGTTTCCGCCTCCCGGTCTGGAAGCTTTCGGGCCCGGTGCTTGCCCGCCGCTCGGAGGGCCCGGTCCACGCACGCCTCCACCAGCTCCGCGGCCCCGTCGAAGCCCACGTACGCCACGGTTTCCGTGCGGATCCCTCCCGGCGCCAGGTCGCCCGAACCGGGCTCCTCACCCACGTCCAGGACCGCGGGACGCAGGCCTGCCTCGAACAGCTCCCGCACCCACTCCCACGCGTCCTCGAAGCGGCTGAACCAAAGCGCCACCAGCCGTTCCGCCTCCGGCTTGGGCCAGACCCGGAGCGTCGCCGCGGTGACCACCCCCAGGGTGCCCTCCGCACCGCAGAACAGCCGGTGCAGCTCCGGCCCGGGGCCTGGAGCGGGCACCGCGGGGGTGCGCACCAGCCGGCCGCCGGCCAGCACCACCTCCACGCCCAGCACCTGGTCCGCCATGCGGCCGTACCCACCCACCCGGTAACCTGCCCCGTTGGTGGAGATGGCTCCCCCCACCGTGGCCACGGCCACGCTCCAGGGGTCGTGGGCGAAGAACAGCCCGTGCTCCTCGAGAGCCGCGTTCAAGTCCACCAGCAGCACGCCCGCCTCGGCCTCCGCGGTGCGGTCTTCCCGGGAAATCCTGCGGATGCGGTCCAGGCCCCGCAGGTCCAAGGTCACGGCCCCGGGCACCGCCACCGCGCCGCCCATCACCCCGCTCCCGCCGCCGAAGGGCACCACGGGGACTCCCTCCTGCTGCGCCCAAGCCAACAGGGCGCAGACGTCGTCCGTGCTGCGGGCGCGCACCACCGCCAGGGGCAGGACGTCCGCGGCAAAGCCGGCTCGGTAGGCCCGGGCCGCGGCCAGGGCGTCGCCGGCATACCGGGCCAGGTCCTCCGGCGCGGTCAGCACTCGGCCGGGGAACCGTTCCGCCAGGGCCTTGTGGATCCGGGTGGGGTCCTGCCCCAGAAGAGCGCTCCCGCTGGGGGACTCCCCTCCCCCGAGGTCGCGGCGTGGTGTTTGGGGTGGGCTACATGAGGACGGGTCTTTGCGAGAGCGGGACTCCGCCATGGTCTTCACCTCCTCCAGGATAGTACGACGGCGGGGGCGGAGGCGCTTCACCGGAAGTCCCGGCTGCGGACCCGGGCAGGCCGTGCGGGGGAAGGGGTCCAGAAGCGCTCCGCCACCAGGTGCACCACCCCGTCCTCCACCTGCAGGCGGCCTGTGACGCCCAAGAACGAGGCGGTGGTGGCCAGCACCCGGTGGCGGTCGAACACGTCTTTCCACGCCACCACGTTCACAAACCCCGTCTCGTCCTCCAAGGTGAAGAAGCGGACGCCCCCGGCCCGCTCAGGAGCCTGCCGGCAGATGACCAGGCCCGCGTACCGTACCCAGGCCCCGTCCCGCAAGGACGCCACAGTACGCGCGTCGGGGAGCCCCTGCTCTCGCAGCCACGGCCGCAGGGGCTCCAAGGGGTGCCCCCGGGCGCTGTGGTCCGTGGCCTCGTAGTCCCACCGGATGGCCTCCAGGAGCGAGAGGGGCGGGAAGGGCGGGAGGCCCTCGGGGGGGTCTGCGGGCAGGGAGTCCCCCCGCCTCCGAAGCAGCGCCCGCACCTCCCACAGGGCTTCCCGACGGCTCAGCCCGAAGCAGGAGAAGGCGTCCGCCTCCGCCAGACCCAGGAGAGCCCGCCGGCCCAGCCCGGTGCACCGGACGAACTCCGCAAGCGACCCCCAACCTCCCTCTGCCCGGGACGCGAGGAGGTGGCGTGCTTCGTGTTCGCCCAGCCCCTTCACGTACCGTAGGCCCATCCGCACCGCGAGGCCGTCCCGGCTCTCCGCGCACGGCTCCACCGTGCAGTCCCAGTCGCTGCGCAGGACGTCCACGGGGCGGACCACCACCCCGTGCCGGCGGGCGTCGTCCACGATGGTGTGTACCGCGTAGAACCCCATGGGCTGCGCGTTCAGCAACGCGCACGTGAACTCCGGAAGGTAGTGGCACCGCAGGTACGCGGTGGCGTACGCGATGAGGGCAAAGCTGGCCGCGTGGGACTCCGGGAACCCGTACGATCCGAATCCCTGGATCTGCCGGAACACCCGCTCCGCGGCTTCCCGCGGGATCCCCCGCTGGACCATCCCCGAGATGAGCCGCTCCCGGTGGCGTTCCAGCCGTCCGCTGCGCTGCCACGCCCCCAGGTCCCGGCGCAGCTGGTCTGCCTCCCCTGGGGTGTAGCCTGCGGCCACCACCGCCAGGCGGATGACCTGTTCCTGGAACAGGGGCACCCCGAGGGTCTTCTCCAGCACCGGCACCAGGCAGGGGTGAGGGTAGGTCACGGGCTCCAGTCCCTGGCGGCGGCGCAGGTACGCTTCGAGCATGCCGCCCTCGATGGGCCCGGGCCGGATCAGGGCCACCTGCACCACGAGGTCGTAGTAGGTCCGGGGGCGGAGCCGGGGTGCGATGGCCATCTGGGCGCGGCTCTCGATCTGGAACACGCCTACCGTGTCCTGACGGCGGATCCTCTCGAAGGTCTCGGGGTCGTCGGGCGGGATCCGGTCCATCTGCAGGTCCACGCCCCGGTGCTGGCGCACCAGTTTGGTGCACCGGTCTAGCAGGGTGAGGCCTCCCAGCCCCAGCAGGTCCACCTTGAACAGGCCCAGGGCCTCCAGGTCGTCCTTGTCCCACTGCACCACGGTGCGGCCGGGCATGGCCGCGTTCTCGATGGGCACGAGGTCCGAGACGGGCTCGCTCCCCAAAAGGAAACCGCCGGGGTGGATGGATAGGTGCCGGGGAAAGCCCACCAGCTCGGAGGCGAGGGTAGCCAGGTGGCGGTGCACGGGCGCTTGTGGGTCCAGGCCTGCTTCCCGCAGGACCCGTGGCGACAGCTCTCCGTGCAGGTCCACCAGCTTGCTGAGCCGGTCCAGGGTGACCAGGGGGATTCCCAGGACCCTGCCCACGTCCCGCAGGGCGGACCGCACCCGGTAGCGGATCTTGCTGGCCACCATGGCCGCCCGGTCCCGGCCGTACTTTTGGTACACCCACTGGATCACCTCTTCCCGGCGGTCGTGCTGGATGTCCAGGTCGATGTCGGGAGGCTCCGCCCGCTCGCGGGACAGGAACCGCTCGAACAAAAGCGCCATGCGCACCGGGTCCACCGCGGTGATCCCCAGGCAGTAGCACACCGCGGAGTTGGCCGCGGACCCTCTGCCCTGGCACAGGATCCCCTGCTGCCGGCAGAAGGTCACCACGTCGTGCACCGTGAGGAAGTAGCCCACGTAGTCCAGCTCCTCGATCAGGGCCAGCTCCCGTTCCAGCTGGCACGCCACTTCCCGCGGCACCTCTCCCCCGTACCGGCCCCGGGCTCCCTCGAAGGTCAGGTGGCGCAGCCACTGCCCGGAGGTGTAGCCCTCCGGCAGCCACTCCGAGGGGTAGCGGTAGCGCAGCTCCCGCAGGGAGAAGGTGCAGCGCTCCGCCACCTCCAGGGTGCGGCGGACAGCCCCGGGGTCGTCCGCGAACAGGGCTGTGAAGGCTTCCGGGGACTTCAGGGCGTACTCCGCGTTGGGCCGCAGGCGCCGGCCGGCCTCCGCCAGGGGCACCCCGTGCCGCACGCACGTCAGCACGTCCTGAAGGGCTTGGCGTGCGGGGGTGTGGTAGAGGACCTCACCGCCGGCCACCACCGGGAGGCCGTACTGGGCCGCGAGCTGGCGGGTGCGGGCTTCCAGGGCCGCGTCCGCGAACCGCCGGTGACGCGTCACCAGCAGGTACAGGCGGTCCGAGAAGGCGTCCTGCAGCATCCCCACCACGGGTGTGGGGTCGTGGGGGGAATCCAGGAGGCTCCCCTCCCCGCCCCACACCGCCACCAGCCCCTCCGCGTGCTGACACACCTCCTCCCACGTCACCTCGCTGCTGCCCTTCTGGGAGCGCAGGTGACCGCGGGTGAGCAGCCGGCACAGGTTCCGGTAGCCTTCGCGGTCCTGGACCAGGAGGATCACGTGGGTCCCGTCACACACGGACACCTGGGCCCCCACCACGAGGCGCACCCCCACCTCCTCCGCGGCCAGGAGTGCCTCCACCACGCCGTACACCCCGTCCCGGTCCGTGAGGGCGAAAGCCGGGAGCCCCAGGGCGTGGGCGGTGCGTACCAGTTCCTCCGGGTGACTTGCGCCCTCCAGGAAGGAGTGGTTGCTCTTGCACCACAGGGGCGCGTACACCTACTCCACCCGCCCTTGCAGGAACCACCGACGCCGCCGGTGGTCGTAGTACACCCACAAAAGCTCGCCGCCCTCGGTCTCCACGAAGTAGTAGGACCGGTGCACGCGGCGCACCCACCACCCCCCCGCCACCTCCTCCGGTCCGAACACCGCGCGGTGGGCGGGGAGCCCACGGAGGGGGACCGGCCTCCGGTACACCCGGCGCACCAGGACGGGCCGTCCGGCAGGGAGGGTCCTGGGAGGCCGCACGCGGTCTGCGGGAACCCACCCGTAGCAGGCCTCCGGCAGGTGCCCCTCCCGCAACACCGGGCGGACCACGGAGCCTTCCCCGAACTCCGCGCGCAGGCGAGCCAGGGCGCGGGCCGCCTCCTCCAGGTCCCGCCGCGCCACGGGGACCGCCCGCAGCTGCTCGGGACCTGCCCGCACCCCGCTGGCCCGCACGGACACCTCCACCACCCCTGCCTCCCACGGCAAGGAGCCCAGCCGCAGCCGGACCAGGTCCGCCAGTTGCCCGCCGTCCAGGGTCGGGGCCGCGGGTCTGACCTCCGTGGCCAGCCACCGGCCGTTCTGCTGACGCAACCCGAGTTGGAGGGAACGGACGGCCTCCCCACGCTGTGCCAGGGCCCGGAGCAGCGGATCCAGGGCCTGCTTGACCACAGACACCAAACGCGGGAGGTCCGACTCCGGGGCGTCCAGCACTACCCGGGCTTGCACCTCTTCCTGCTCCACCTGCGGCCGGAGGGGGTCGAAGGCGTCCTGTGCAGCCAGCCGGCGGACCTCCGCCAACTCCTGCCCGAACCGCTCCTGCAGCCCTGCTTCGGGGAGGGCCAGCAGGTCCTGGACCGCGCGGACGCCCAGCTTTTCCAAGGCCTCCACCGCCTCCGGGTCCAAGGCGAGCTCCCGCAGCCTGACCCTGCCCGCGGCGGTCCTCTCCTCCTCCGGGGACGAGAACACCTTCACCCCTCGGTGGGCTCGGGCTACCGCGTAGGTCCCGAACCGCGAGAAACCCACCACCACCGTGGCCTGCCAGCCCGCCTGCTCCAGGTCCCTGTACAGGGCCTTGCCCCACGCTTCCAGGGACGCGTGCAGCCACCCCAGGCCCGAGGCGTCCAGCCAGAACGTCCCGGGCTCCCGGGCCCTCTCCACTCGAGGGCTGAACCGGTACAGCCGCCTGGCCACCTCCTCCGCGTCCGCGTCCACCTCTTGGGAAGCCAGCACCCCGACCCGGAGGCCGGGCAAGAGCGCCACGGCGGTGGCGTACGCCAGGCCCGGGAAGATCCCGGCCCGCCGGGCCTCGTCGCTGACCCACACCAGGCGCGCCCGGGGCCGGTCCTCCTCCGCCACCGCGGCAGGGCACCCCTTCCACTCCGGGTAGCGGTGGAGGAGGACCTGCAGGGGGAAGGCGGGCAAGCTAACGCAGGCCAGCCGGCCCTCCATAGCTCTTCCGGAAAACCCAGCCCGTCCCGCGGCGCTTGTCCCGGAGGGGCTGCAGGGTACAGGTGAACACGCCGGGTGACGTCCGCTCCCTGTGGACGTGTGCTCTCAAGGACACCAGGGGGCTGAGGGAAGGACCGGTCGGGGGGGCCGAGGTGAGGCACACCACCGCGGCCTCGTGACGCTGTGCCAACCCCACCAGCCGGCTCTGGACCGCCAGGGGGACGTCCCCGTCCGTGGTGAGGTCCAAGACCACCAGCCCGAACCCCCCGGAGCGGACCAGGCGGTCCGCGGCGCGGGCGGCTGCGAGGGCGTCCTGCACCCGCACCACCACCAGGGAACTCAAGTCCACTCCCCCCGCCGCCGCGTCAGGGGGGTAAAACTCACTCCCCACGGACACCCAGGCCACAGGCTCCCCGGACCTCTGGGCGTCGGCCACCAGTTCCACGGCCAGGGTCATCACCGCATGCCCCGCCAACTGGACGAGCCGCCCCCGGACCTCTTCCAAGTTCCAGGTACCGGTCCCAGAGAGGGACACTACTCCCAGGGTCCCGCAGCGCACGTAGGCTCACCCTCTTCCCGGGCGCCGGTGCGTGGAGGTGGCGCGGTGGGAGGCGCCCGTTCCAGGTGTAGCGTACACTTGTTCGCATTTCTTGTCAAGAGGGCTTTTCCGACGGCTCCCGGTACAGGTCCCGCACCGAGTAGAGGACGACTCCGCGCCGCCCCGCCTCCCGACTCGAGCCGCCACGGGCTGCAGGGGGGCGTTTCGACGCTACCTGCCCGTGAGGAGTTCGGAGAAGACCCGCGCCGCCAGCTCCACCTGCTCCAACGCCACCGACTCCGCGGCGGTGTGGGCTTCCGCGGCAGAACCCGGACCGAACACCACGCACGGGATCCCCGTCTGGGCCACGTAGCCCGCGTCCGTCCCGTAGGGCACCCCCGTACGCACCGCGCGGCCCAACACCTTGTACACCGCGCCCTCCAGCGCCTGCACCACCCACGCGCCGTCCGGCGTCTGGAGACCCGGCGCCACCAGGTACGGGGGCTCGAACTCCACCGTGCCGGGGAAGGCCTTGGCGGCCTCGCTGGCCAGCACGCGGTCCCGCAGGGCAGCCCACACCGCTTCCCCCTGCTCCCCTGGCAGCGTCCGGCGGTCCACGTGCACGCGGCACCGGTCCGGCACGGTGTTGCGTCCTGCGCCTCCCTGGATTTCCGTCAGGCAGCACGTGGGCCGGCCCAGGAGAGGGTGTTCCGGGAGGGGATCCGGTAGCTCGCAGAGGAGGCGCGCCACGGACAGCATGCCCTCGATGGCGTTGACCCCGAGCTCCGGCGTGGCGCTGTGGGCGGCCCGTCCCGTGGTCTGCACGTAGAACCGGAGCACCCCTTTGTGCGCCACCACCAGCTGCAGGTCCGTGGGTTCGCCGAACACCGCGCCGTCCACCTGGGGCCTGGAAGCGGCCAAGGCCTTGGAACCCGCGAAGCCCACCTCCTCGTCCACGAGGGCTGCAAAGGTCACCCGGCAGCGCAGGTGGCCGGCCCGCACCGCTTCCCGCAGGGCTACCAGCATGGCCGCCAGGGAGGCCTTGGTGTCGCACGCACCCCTCCCGAACATGCGGCCCTCCCGGACCTCGCCCGCAAAGGGCGCCACCGTCATCCGCGTGGTCTGCACCGTGTCCAGGTGCGCGGACAGCAACAACCTCGGCCCGTTGTCCCCGACGTGCGCGAGGACGTTGGGGCGCCCGGGGAGCACCTCCTGCAGCCGGACCTCGGCCCCCAGGTCCCGGAGGTAGCCCGCCACGGCCCGGGCCAGCTCGCCTTCTCCCGTGCCGTCCGGGAAGGCTGGGTTCACGCTGGGCACCGAGACCAGCTCCCGGAGCAGGTCTACGAGTTCGCGCGCGTCCATCCCGACCTCCCAGAACCGCTCTACAGGCCCACGAAGCGGATTCCCACCGCGGTGCGGCGGTACCTGTGGTTGAGCCCGATCACCAGAGCGGCCAAGCGTTCCAGGGCAGCCGCCTGGTCTAGCCTCCCCGCGTCCAGGCCCCGCAGCCCCAGGGCCCGGGCCAGCTCCACCACCCGCTCCTTGGCCTCTGCGTCGTCCCCGCACACCAGCGTGTCCTCGTCCAGCTGCACGTCCAGCCGGTGGAGCTTGCGGGCGGACACGGTGTGGAAGGCAGCCACCACCCGGGCGTCGGGCAGCAAGCTCTGCACCCTCTGCGCAGAGGAGCCTTCGGGCGGCACCACCAGCTCCGGCGGGTTCAGCCGACGCAGCGGCACCGTGGTGTCCACCACCACCTTCCCCCTGACCACCTCCCGCAGCTCCGGCAGGATCTGCGCGTGGGCGTGGAAGGGGATGGCCAGCACCACCACCTCCCCGGCCTCCGCGGCCTCCCGGTTCGTAGCCCCCAAGACGTTTCCCGGGCCGAGCTGCCGGGCGCGCTGCACAGCTTCCTCGGCCCGCTCCCGGACCCTGGACCCCAGCACGACCCCGAGTCCGGCTCTGGCCCACCGCAACCCCAGGCCGAATCCCTCCTGTCCGGTGCCCCCGACGATGGCGACCTGTCCCACCGCTGCCTCCCCGCTGGAAGGTCCACAAGGGTCAAGCCCGCGAGGCGTAGGAATCCCGTCCTGCGAGGGTTTGCTGGGGTGGCCGACGGGACTCGAACCCGCAACCCCCAGAGCCACAGTCTGGTGCTCTGCCGCTTGAGCTACGGCCACCGCGGACCACGAGCATTATAAACCCGAGCGCGGCAGGTTGTCCCGGCCCCGAGCCTGCCGGGCGGACGCCGTGAGTTTGAGGACCCGGGCAAGGGCCTTGGCCGGGATCCCGAAAAGCCCCTCGCCGAAAACGACCGGCGATTTTCGAGGTGGCCTCAGGGGACCTCCAGCTGGGCGCTACTGGACCCGTCGCTGCGGACCGTCAGCTTCCACCTCCGGCCCTGGTTCTGGGTGCGGCCGTGGGCGTACACCGCGATCTCCAGGGCGCTGACCCGCCGCAGGCTGTACGTCCAGTTCCGCGTGGGCGACAGGTCCAGGTCGGAGGCCGTGATCCAGGTGAACAGGTTGCCGTGGCTTTCCAGGTAGCGCTGGGCGTGCCGCTGGACCACCGAGAACCTGGCCAGGGCCTCCCCGTCGAAGGCGCCGCGGTCCGCGGGGGGGCTGGTCTGCGGACGCTGCACCTGCCCGGACAGGATCAGGAAGGCCACCAGGGCCACGATGGCCAGGGCCAGCAGGACCTCCGCGGTGGACAGGCCCCGGTCTCGCACGCCTCCCCTCCTGCCGGTCCGCACCCCGCCGTCCCTCACCCGCCGACGGTCGGCAACCCGAGCTCCCGCCGCACCCGAAACCCGAGGGCTTCCGCGGCCAGGTCCGCCACGTAGTCCCCGATGGCCAAGGAGGCGGTGGCCGCGGGAGAGGGCGCGTTCAACACGTGTACGGCCCCGGGCTGCAGGACCACACGGAAGTCGTCCACCAGGGTGCCGTCCGGGGCCACAGCCTGTGCCCGGACCCCTGTACCGCCCCGCACCAGGTCCCGGGCAGTCACCTCCGGGACCAGGCGCTGGACAGAACGCGCGAACTCCGCCCGACTCCAGGACCGGTACTGCTCGTACAGCCCCACCTTCCAGTAGCGCTTGACCAGCCACCAGAACCCCGAGTAGCTCACGGTGTCCCACGCGTCCCGGGCGCGGAAGGCCGTGGCACGGTAGCCCTCCCGGGCCCACGAGAGGACCGCGTTGGGGCCGGCTTCCACCTCGCCGTGCACGGTGCGCGTGAGGTGCACTCCGAGAAAGGGAAAGCGGGGGTCCGGGACGGGGTAGATGAGGCCCCGCACCAGGTGCCGACGGTCGGGCCTGAGCAGGTAGTACTCGCCCCGGAAGGGCAGGATGCGCACCCCCGGCCGCGCTCCCAGCAGCCGCGCCACGCGGTCGCTGTGCAGCCCCGCGCAGTTGAGCACGCTCTTGGCCAGAAGCGTCCCCCGTCCGGTGTCCAGCTCAAAGCCTTCCGCCACCCGACGAGCACCCTGCAGGGCACACCCCGTGACCACGCGGGAACCTGCGGCTTCCACGAGCTGGGCCAGGCGCTGTGCCACCCTGCGGAAGTCCGTGATGGCCGTGGCCGGAGAGTGCACCGCGGCGATCCCGGACGCGTGCGGCTCCACCTCCTGCAGCTCCTCCCGCCCCAGCCAGCGCAAGCCCACGACACCGTTGGCCTGGCCTCGCCGGAACAGTTCCTCCAGCCTTGGCACCTCCTCCGGCCGGGTCGCCACGATCACCTTCCCCACGGGTTGGAAGGGCAACCCGTGCACCTCGCAGAACTCCCGCAGCCTGCGGGCGCCCTCCACGCACAGCCGCGCCCGCAGGGAACCGGGCCGGTAGTAGATGCCCGCGTGCACCACCCCGCTGTTGTGGGCCGTCTGGTGGGCCCCCACCTCCGGTTCCTTTTCGACCACCACCACCCGCAGGTCCGGCCACCGCCGCACGACGGCGTAGGCACAGGCCAGCCCCACGATCCCCGCCCCCACCACCGCCAGCTCGCACCGGTCCGGAAGCGTCCCCAAGGTTCCCTCAGCCACCGAGCTCGATCTCGGAGTCGTCCCCCAGGTTGACCCGGGTGGGCCGTCCTTCCAAATACGCACCCTCCCCGATCAGGGACCCCTGCAGGACCACGTGGCGGACCGTGGCGTTGCGGTTCACGATGCAGTCCCGGATCACGGACCGCACCACCCGGGCCCCCTCCGCCACGGACACGTGGGGCCCCACCACGGACTCCTCGATCACCGCGGTGGGGGCAATGGCCACGGGCGGGTGCACCAGGGCGCCTTCCAGGCGTGGGGCGGGCGGATCCAGAAGGTCCAGCAGGGCCCGGTTGGCCGCCAGCACCGCCTCCGGCGTCCCGCAGTCGTACCACTCCTCCACCGGGTAGGTGCGGACGACCGCCCCCGCGTCCACGTACAGCTGCAGGGCGTCCGCCAGCCAGTACTCCCCACGTACCCGGCGGTCCTCGTGGATCAACCGCTCCAGGCAACGCCGGAACAGAGGGGTGTCGTGGATGAAGTACACCCCTGTGATGGCCAGGTTGCTGGGCGGGTGTTCGGGCTTCTCTACCACACGGAGCACCCGGCCGTGGTCGTCCACCTCCACCACCCCGAACCGCCGCGGGTCGGGCACCTCGCGTACGCCGATCAAGGACACGGGGCTGCGGAGCATGGGCCGGAAGTCTCCGCGGAAGATGGTGTCTCCCAGCATGATGAGGACCGCTTCGTCCTCCAGGTACTCCCGGGCCACGTAAATGGCGTGCCCGTTTCCGAGGGGCCGCTCCTGCCGCACGAAGTGCACGGGCACCTCGTAGTTCTCCCGCACGTACGCCTCGATCTTCTCGCCCAGGTGCCCCACCACCAGGACCACCTCGTCCACGCCGATTTCCAGGAGCTCGTCCAGGATGTGGCCGAGGATGGGTTTGCCCGCCACGGGCATCAGGGCCTTGGGCAGGGTGTACGTGTGGGGGCGGAGCCGGGTCCCGAACCCCGCCACGGGCACGATGGCGCGCACCTCCGAGCCTCCTTCCCGGCGCCGTCCGGTCCGCGGCGCCCACGGGAGGTGTTCTACGGGCGACTCGGGAAACCTGCGGTCCGGTACACTGGTGCCGTGCGGCAGCCCGGCGCCGAGTTCCGCGTCCTCCCCGTGTCCTCGGAGCCGCCGCCCTACCGGTGGCGTGTGCTGGCGGTGGCTACGGTCCAGCAGGCCGGGCTGACCTTCGTGCGTTTTGGGCTCCCGGCCCTGGCGCCCTTCGTGAGGGCGGACCTCCGACTGTCCCTGGCGGAGACCGGAGTGGTCCTGGGCGCCTTCGACCTGGGCGCCCTGCTCGCCTTCTACGCCACCGGGGTGGCCACGGAGCGGGCCGGCGAGCGGCGGGTCATGGCCCTGGGCGCCCTCCTCACGGGGCTGGTGGCGGCGGCGGCAGCCCTGGCTCCTTCTGTGGCCTTGCTGGCCGTGGCTCTGGCCGTGGCGGGGGCAGGCTTTCCGTCCAGCCAGGTGGCGGGAAGCCACGCGGTGATGGCCGCCTTCCCGCCCCGGGAGCGGGGTGTGGCCATGGGGGTGCGCCAGGCGGGCCTGCCCGTGGGCGGGCTGCTGGCCGCCTTCCTCTTGCCCTGGCTCGCTTCCGCGTGGAGCTGGCGGGCCGGACTGGTGGCCGCGGGAGTCGGCTGCGCCCTGGCGGGCGCCTTCACGTACGTGGGCCTCGGCCCGCTGCAGGGCCCTCCAGAACACCCACCGGAAGCGGCCGGGCGGGCGGTGAGCCCGTGGCGTGCGCCTGTGGAGTTCTTCCGGAGCCCGCCCCTGCTCCTCACCACCTTGACCGCGTGTCTGCTGGCCGCGGGGCAGTTCGGGCTCACAGGCTACCTGCCGCTGTACTTCGTGGACACCTTCCGCTGGCGTCCGCAGGAAGCCGCACGGCTCCTTTTGGCGGTACACCTGGGGGGGATCGCGGGACGGATGGCCTGGGGGTGGGTGTCGGACCGATGGTTCGGGGCAGACCGCCCCCGGCCCATGGCCCTGGCCGCCTGCTGCGCCGCGGGCACGGTGGTAACCCTGGCCGCGCTGTCCCGGTGGGACTGGGTGCCGCCTGCGGTGGCGGTGCTCGTGGCGTTTTGCGCGGGCTTCACCCTGCTCGGGTGGAACGGCCTGTACGTCACCCTCATCTCGGAGCTCGCGTGGGGCGGCTCCGCGGTGATGGTGGGGCTCAGCATGACCGTCCTGTACGTGTTCACCATGCTCGCCCCTCCCGCCTTCGGGTGGACCGTGGAGCGGACGGGCGGTCACTACCACGTGGCGTGGCTCGGCGTGGTGGGTCTGCAGCTGCTGGCCGCGGCCACGGTGCTCTCGGTCCGCCGCCGGGCGGTGGCCCACGCCCCCGCTTCCGGGGAGTGAGCGGGGAAGGCGGGGCCGGACGGCCTGGGTTCCGCTGTGCTAGCCTGGAGCCGGGCGGTGGCGCAGGTCCCCGCGGAAACACCCGCCCGCGCCAGCCCGGTGGCCATGTGATCCAGGCCGACCGCGTGGAGCTGAACCCGGAGTTCGAGAAAGCCCTGGAGCTGCTGGAGCACACCCGCCGCCACGTCCTCGTCACGGGGCGAGCGGGCACGGGCAAGTCCACCCTGCTCCGCTATTTCCTCCAGCGGACCCGGAAGAGAGCGGTGGTCCTGGCCCCCACCGGGGTGGCCGCGGTCAACGTGGGCGGGCAGACCATCCACTCCTTCTTCGGCTTCCGACCCGACGTCACCCCCGACCAGGTCCCACGCCTGGTGCCGGCCGGCGGCCGGGAGGGCGTGTACAAGAAGCTCCAGATGATCGTGGTGGACGAGGTCTCCATGGTGCGGGCGGACCTCCTGGACTGCGTGGACCGGTTCCTCCGCCTCCACGGGCCCCGGCCCCACCGCCCCTTCGGGGGTGTGCAGATGGCCTTCTTCGGCGACCTGTACCAGCTCCCGCCTGTGGTCACCGGGCCCGAGCGGAAGGCCCTGGAGGCCGTGTACGAGACGCCGTACTTCTACAGCGCCAGGGCCCTGCAGGAGGTGGACCTGGAACTGGTGGAGCTGGAGAAGGTGTACCGTCAGACCGACCGAGACTTCCTGGAGATCCTGGGGGCCATCCGCAACGGGACGGTGGCGGACGAGCACCTGGCCCTGCTCAACACCCGCTGCCTGCCGGAGTTCGAACCCGGCCCCGAGGAGCTGTACGTGCAACTGACCACCACCAACCGACTCGCCCAGGCGGTGAACCGAGCGCAGCTCCAGAAGCTCCCCGGCAGGCTCGCCCGCTTCGAAGGTGTGCTCCAGGGTGAGTTCGGGCACGACCACGCCCCGGCTCCCCTGCAGTTGGAACTCAAAGTCGGCGCTCAGGTGATGCTGGTGAACAACGACCCGGAAGGGCGGTGGGTCAACGGGACCTTGGGAAGGGTGCTGGAGTTCCCGGAGGGAGAAGAGGAGCCCCTGGTGGTGGTCGAGCTGGAAGGGGGTGAGGTGGCGGAGGTGGTCCCGTACACGTGGGAGCTGTTCTCCTTTTCCGTGGAGGACGGAGAGCTGCGGTCGCGGGTGGTGGGGCGCTACACGCAGCTACCCCTGATGCTGGCCTGGGCGGTGACCATCCACAAGAGCCAGGGGAAGACCTTCGACCGCGTGGTGATCGACGTGGGACATGGCGCCTTCGCCCCGGGGCAGGTGTACGTGGCCCTCAGCCGCTGCCGGACCCTGGAGGGCGTGGTGCTGCGCCGGCCCATCGCCCGGAAGCACGTGTGGGTGGACTACCGGATCGTGCAGTTCCTCACCCGGTTCCAGTACCGGCGGGCGCAGCAGGCCCTGCCCCTGGACCGGCGCCGGGAGATGATTCACCGGGCCCTACAGGAGGGCCGCCCCCTGCGGATCGTGTACCTGAAGCCCAGCGGGGAGAAGACCCGACGGGTGGTGTGGCCCTTGGAACTTGGAGAGGTGGAGTACCGGGGCCGCCAGTTCCTGGGCCTGCGCGCCTTCTGCGGCCACCGGCAGGGCGAGCGTGTTTTCCGGGTGGACCGGATTCTGGAGATGGAGCTGGTGGAACGGGACCCTTCAGAAGCCGAACGACCGCCGCAGGCGTAGTCTCCGGCGGGGGTTTTCGAACACCACCTCCGGTGTGCTCCCAGCCGTCTCCGGTCACTTTTCAGTAGGCTCCGCGGGCCGTGAGCACCACCCACACCGTCCGGGCCAGGATGTACAGGTCCAGCCAGGGGGACCAGTTGCGGACGTAGTAGCTGTCCAGCTCGACGCGCTCCTCGTACGTGGTGTCGTTCCGGCCGGACACCTGCCACAGCCCGGTAATCCCGGGCAGGACCTGTGCGTAGAGGGCGAAGCGAGGTCCGTACCTGGGTACTTCTGCGTCCACGATGGGCCGCGGCCCTACCAGGCTCATCTCGCCACGGAGGACGTTCCAGAGTTGGGGTAGCTCGTCCAGGCTGGTCCGCCGCAGGAACCTCCCCACCCGGGTCACCCTGGGGTCTCGGCGGAGCTTCTGGTCCTGCAGCCACTCCTCCCGGAGCTCCGGGTGCTCCAGCAGGTACCGTTCCAGGACCTCCTCCGCGTCCCGGACCATGGTCCGGAACTTCCACGCGCGGAACTTCCGGCCGCCTTTCCCGATGCGCGTCTGTGCGAAGAACACCGGGCCCGGGGAGTCCAGCTTGACGGCCACAGCGACCAGCGCCAGCACCGGGAGGCTGAAGAGCCCCAGGGCGAGGGTGGCCGCCAGGTCCAGGACCCGTTTGAGCAGCCGCGGCCCGGGCAGCAGGAGCTGCTGCCGTACCTCCAGAGCTACCGTCCCCTGCAGGTCCCTGGCGGCTACCCAGAGGCTGGACAGGCCGAACAGGTCCGGCACCACCAATACGTGGGAAAAGCACGCACCGCAGCGCTCGACCACCTGGAGGAGTCTCTCCCGCCCCGCCCCCGGCATGGCCACCACGGCGTGGGTGATCCCTGCCTCCCGGGCGATCCGCGGCGCCAGGTCGATCCCGCCGAGGACCGGTAGCCCCGCCACCCGCGCGGGCTTTGCGGGATCGTCATCCAGGAACGCCACCGGGCGCAGCCCCAGGCCGGGTGTCTGCTGCAGGCCCCTCGCCACCAGCTCGCCCGTCTTACCCGCCCCGAGGATCAGCACCGGGTAACCCCACCACCGCTTCCGCGAAAAGGCGTGGCGCACGGCGGCACGCCCCAGGGGTACCAAGGCCACCGCGAGGACCCAGGCGACCAGGAAGACCGCCCGGGAGTACACCTCCGCTCCCCGGACGACGAAGGTGGCGGCCCCCACCGTGAGGTGGACGAGGCTCGTGGACACCGTGGCGCGGCGGAGCTCCTCCGCCGGGTTCAGCCCGAACCCGGGGTAAAGCCCGTGCAGGGCGTACGCCGCCACGAACAGGGCCAGCCCCGGCCACAACCTCCAGTACAGGTCCGGAGAGAGGACGCCGCCGGCCAGCAGCCGGCCCTGGACCGCGAGCCACCACCCTAGACCCACCGCCAGCACGTCGGAAGCGGCCAGCAGAAGGGAGGCCAGCCCCGGCCGCGCCGGCGTGACCACCACCGGCAGGTCGAACCCCCGGACGCCCCTGTGCTCTCGCACCACCCTCACCCGAAAGCGCGCACCCTGCCCTTACAACAAACGCTCAGCCCACGCATTTTCGACCACGGTTCCTGGAACCTTCTCCAGGTACCGGGGCCTGGTACCCTGGCGCGCAGTGGTCGCTGGGCAAAGCCGTGCCACGTGACCGGCCACAGGGGAGCGTGCGTAGGAGACACGGGAGCGGGCGTCGGGGACTTCAGATGTCCCCGTACAGCACCTGGCCTGTCTCGAGGACTTCTTGGACGAAACGGGTGCCGGTCTCCCGCATGTGCCGGAACTCCTCGGGCGTGTAGCCGACCGGCTCCAGCGGCAGGCCGATGCCGTCGTTCAGGTCGAGGAGCAGCCGGATCCGGTCCAGGAAGGGCACCGCGAAGTCGGCCACCACCAGGACGTCCACGTCGGAACCCTCGTGCACGTCCCCACGCGCAAACGAACCGAACAGCAGCACGCACTGCGGCCGGAGGCGCTCGACCACGCGGTCCCGGTACGCCCTTATCTTGTCAGTACTTCCGCACTTCGCCGAGGATCGACTCGGCGTAGCTTGCGCACTGTTGCGCCATCTCCGCTGTGTCGCTATTCTACTCGCCTCCGGCTCCGCTCTTCAGCCCCGCTCTCAGAGCCTTCCGCTCCCCTTGGCCCCGCCCGAAGCGCTCTAACCTCTTCCGAAATCGCTCCCACTCACGTTCTACTAGCGCCATGAACTCCCTCTGAAACCGCTCTTTCCGGAAACGCTCGGCATTTGCCCGGATCCGCTCCACACTGAACTCGCCTCGGCGCCGTTCGAACTCCAGAACGGCTTCAGCCACCGCCTCCACCGTCTGCTCGTAGAAGAACAGGCCGGTTTCCCCTTCTACGACAGACTCCAGAGCACCACCCCGGCCGTAGGCGATCACCGGCGCTCCCGCCGCCTGCGCCTCCACCGGCCCGATCCCGAAGTCCTCCTCCGCCGCAAACACAAAGGCCCGCGCCCGCTCCAAGTAGTCCCTCACCACCTCGTCCGGCTGCCAGCCCACAACCTTCACGTTCGCCGACGCCATCCCGCGCAGCCTCCGCAACTCCGGCCCGTCCCCGACGACCACAAGGGGCCGACCAAGCCTCGCGAACGCCCGTACGATCAGGTCAACCCGCTTGTAAGGCACGAGCCGCGTCACCGTGACGTAAAACTCCTCACGGTCAGCACGCGGGATGAACCGGTCCACGTTCACTGGCGGGTAAATCACCCTCGCCCTTCTGCGGTACAGTTTCCAAATGCGACCCGCCACGTGCTTGGAGTTGGCAACAAAGACGTCCACCCGGTTCGCCGCAGCGACGTCCCACGTCCGCAAGTAGTGCAACAGCGGGCGAGCGAATAACCCCATCACCCTGCTGGCTCCGGCCACGTCAAGATAAACATTTTCCAGATCCCAGGCATACCGCATCGGAGTATGGACGTAGCTAATGTGCAATTGATCCCAGCGTGTGCGGACCCCCTTTGCAACTGCGTGGTTACTGGATATCACCACTTCGTACCCGCTGACATCCAGTGACTCAACCGCAAGCGGCATCAAAGGTAGGCACAGTCGATAGAGGCGCCGACCGCCCGGAAAATGCTGCAGGAAGGATGCACGAACGACCCTTCCCTCGGTAACCCGCCGCGTCTCACCGTCCGTAACCCATACTAACGTATAGACCGGAGCCGCCGGGAACAACTGGCAAAGCGCTTCTAAAACCCGCTCCGCTCCTCCTAGAGTGGTCAGCCAATCGTGGACGAGCGCAACGCTCGTTCCTGAAGGCCTCGCTCTCGGGACGTCTTCGCTCATCGCACTCTCATTTCGCAGTCTTCCAATCTTCACCGACGTAGAAATTGGTCTCCAATTGCTGCTGCCGGACAAACCTGATAAACTGATCATTGTACGCCCGCGTCTTCTCCAGGGCAACAACAATTCCCCACGCGAGTCCAGGTAGGAGCCTTGCAAGCGCCTTCGCTATTGCTGGAGGGAAGAAATAGAAGTTGGCACCCGTGCGAGCCACCATCCTGTAACCCCCCGGGAAACATGTGTTGAGGATGTGCAGAAGGCCCGGCACGGTGAAGCCGCGAACATGCGCGGAGGCCAGGTTCAGTACCGTTGGTTGCCTGCCTGCGAGCAGCAGGAGGCGGTTGTGGAGACTCGCCAAGTTTGGAGCGCTCAGCACGAGCAAACCCTGCATCGTAAGGACTCTGCTGATCTCATGAAAGACCCAAAAGATTTCTTTTAGATGTTCAAATATCTGGTTCGCTATAATCACATCTACGGACTCCGAAGCGAAAGGCAGCTGCGCTCGCTCTATGTCTAGCTGCCACACCACGAATCCTCTGGCTGTTAGCCGGCGGCACTTCTGAAGGACGACGCTCACAGATCGACTGAGCATACGGGCCCCAATTCATCTTGCATGACTGTCCAGTAAGCGCGACTGTGCCGCCCAGCCTGCACTCAGAACTAGCCAGTAGCCGCCGAACCTCAAGGAGTCAAATGCAAACCCGATCACCACACAGCCCACCCCGCTCCAAAACAGTGCGAGCCACAGTAAACAACTGTCTCGTCTGCCCACACGAGCTGCAAGCGCCGCTCGCCCCCACGCGTCCCGCAAGACGAAGAACCACGCGCTGGCAAAGAGTGCCAGACCGATTAGACCCGTTTCCGCCGCGAGACGCGCCCAAAGCCCGTGAACCGAGGGCCACGGAGTACCCGGAAGATCGGCCGCGTACTCTTGAAGCTCAGGGTTCCCGAAAGTCCAACTCGGCAGAAACGGCTCGAAGTGGAAGCCCAGCGCTCCCAGGCCTACCCCCGTTATCGGGTGGGACATAGCCATTCCGACAGCAGCTACTTGCATTCCCAACCGGCTGCTATTCGAGATCCAATGCGGCGCCGCCGGGTCAAGGGTGACCGAACCCAAAGTCGCAGTCGCTCGCTCCAAGTCTGCAAGGGCCGCGGACGCTCCGAACACGAGAACGCCGGCTCCGATCCCAATCGCCTTGATGAACACAACCCTACTGTGTAGGAGCCAGAGTTGAGACAGCAGAAACCCACCACCTGCGAGAAACGCCACCGCCCACGCGGTCCTGGAGAACGTCAGTCCCGTGCTTGCCGCTAGAAGCAACAGAACAGCCCAGGCTGCTCTTCCGTCCTGAAACGCACTCGACAAAACCCACGGCAGCGCGAAGGCGAGCCAGACGCCAAACCATGACGCCTCTCCGGAAACAGAGCGCAGCCGTGCCTCGTACTCGGGCTTCGCATGCACGAGCCGGGACAACGCCCCGAGCAAGTCGGCAGGCCCACTATCGGGGAGCAAGATGGCCACTCCCTCAAGGACGGCGAAAAGGAGAGGGACAACAAGCGATGCGTACACAGCCGCGCGTAGAAAGGCGAGAACTGCCTCGCCCCCGCGCCAACAGCTCTTGAATGCGCCGTAGCATGCGATCGCTACGCACAAAACGAAGCCAGCCACTGTCAGCTGCAAGACGAACTTCTCGAGAAGCGTCCGGCCCTTGAAAACGACATCATCAGAGAGGGCCACACGCAGGAGTCCAGACAGTCCGGCCCAGGCGAACCACCCCGCCAAACAGTACCAAGAAACTGTTCTCGGAAGCCCGATTCTCCGGCGGACAATGGCCTCAAGGCTGACAACACCAAGCAAGAATGCCCCAGCCGCTATCCACGCCTCCCCGCTCAGCTCGCCGAGCCAGGATCTGAACCAGGGCACGCTGTTAAACGGCAGCAAGACGGTTGCGGCCACGAGCCCCACACGCTGCATAATCCGCGTGCTAGCCTTGATCACTATGTCCCTGAAAAACCTGCCGACAAGGCGTCAGTCAGCGTGACGCGTGCTGCTCTCTTGCACGTGTGGTTTCTCTCCTTAATGAAAGTTCCCTTCAGCTGCAACCACCATGCGGATTGTTAGGGTTCCAGTAACACTGGGCGAATCGAAGATACGTTCGCCGGGTCACAGTACCGTCCATAGGCCCGGCAATATTCTCGGGCGGCTGGTAGCTGCCGAAGCGCGTCTCGCCTGCTCATCAAGACACGAAAGCACTTAGAGTACTCATGTACCACGTGCTAGGTACTAATTATCCCCTTTTTCTCACCGCGCCATAGCCGCCTCTTCCAAGACCCGCTGCGTCTCCCATGCGGTTCTATCCCACGTGAATTCTCGTGCGCGCTCGGGGCCCAATTCCTGTAGCTGCCTTCGCAGCTGTTCGTCCTCTAGAACACACCTCAGTCCCCAAGCGATCTGCTCTACGTCCTTCGGGTCTACTTTCAAGGCGGCCTCCCCGACGATCTCGGGCAAAGCTGAGCTGTTGCTGGTCAGGACCGGTACACCAGCCGCCATGGCCTCCAACGCCGGGAGCCCGAATCCCTCGTACAAGGAGACGTACACAAATGCGCGAGCGCCGGCATACAGGGCTGGGAGGCTTTCGTCATCGATATGGCCGGCGAAGAGAACGTTTGGCGGCTGGGGGAGGCGGATCTGTCGAAAGACGCTGCGCTTGCCCTCCGCCCCAACAACGACCAGCGTCAGATCGCGCCGCAGCTGCTCCGGTAGTCGCTCCCACGCTTGTAGCACGCGCGGAAGGTTTTTCCGGGGCTCCAGCGTCCCCACGGTCAACACGTAGCGCCCCGGTCTCAAGCCGAGCCGTATACAGACCCGTCGGATGCTTTCCGTCGGCGGCCGCGAAAAGCGGGGATCCACACCGTTTCTGATGGTTACGACGCGTTCAGACTGCACGCCAGTCCACTCCAGCACCCGAAGACGCGTCCACTCTGATACCGCTATGACGCGCACCACCCGCCTTACTAGCCGTGGGATGATGGCTCGATACCATGCGGCGAATCGCGGGTTCAGCCACTCAGGATGATCATAGGGTACTGCGTCATGGACGGTGACGACCTGCTGCCTCACGAGTAAAGGGCCGGTATTACTCGGGCTAAACAACAGTCTGCCCTTTATTAGACTGGGAAGGATCAATTGCTCCCACAGGTGACCCTTAACACCATCGATCGGCTTGCTTGGTTGTAGAAGTACAACGCCGCTAAGGCGTTTCGAAATTTCCATTACGTATCTTTGAACTCCTGTAAGCGGCCCCCCAAGGACCCGCGCATTAAGCACGACGTCGACCATCGCTTCCCTTAACAGTCACGATCGAGTTGATCAGTCGCGTACACAACGTGAATAGGTGCGCGGCTTCGCTTCGGCAACCTGGAAGCCTCACTGGGAGGCTCAGGAGATATGCGGAATCGCTGGCGCGGTCTCTCCGCGAAAACTCTCCAAGAGAGCTTGCGCGATGGCTCTCGCTCGGCCGTGGTCCCCCCGAATGAGACGGCGTAGCGCCCTCACAACACAGACTGCCGCTGCCGTGGGGAGGGCAAAGCGCACATATCGCGCACAAAGTCGCAGCCAAGCTCTCGTCGCAAAGAAGTCGCTCGTAGGGCTTGCTCCACCTATAGTTGCCCCTTCTCGGTGATGGACACGACTGGTCGAAACGTAAGCGCCTCTATAGCTGTTCCGTCGCGCCCGGAGCTGCCAGTCGACCTCTTCGCCGTAAAAGAAGAAGGACTCGTCGAGGAGCCCGACCTCTTCCCAACACCGCGCCCGGACCAACATCGATGCACCGGTAACATAATGCGGCTCGAAGGGCCGGTCCCAGCGCCCATCGTCTTTGTGCATCCAGCCGTAGTGCCGGCTAATTCCCAGCCAGAAGTAGAACCGGCCGCCGCCGGCGGCCTGGATGGTGTCAGGGCGGTCGTAGTAGAGGAGCTTGCAGCCCACTACACCGACGCGCGGGTCGGCGACGCCGGCCCGCAGCATCTCCGTCAAGCTGTACGGGGGCCCGACC
>Ga0079992_125417_pt1 | contig 79226 bp, 75 predicted proteins | sample FaiFalFF_MnMetaG_3_FD_69197 | JGI IMG/M metagenome (GOLD analysis project Ga0079992, IMG submission 69197) | Freshwater microbial communities from Yellowstone National Park, Wyoming, USA - Fairy Falls B (FF_Mn_B) MetaG (SPADES assembly) (version 2) | ecosystem: Environmental > Aquatic >...
CCCCTCTCGCCCGCCTCCACTACCTCCACAGGAGTAAACGCGCCCAGCTCCGCGTTTGGCACATGGCGTCAGACACATAGTGACAAAGACCGGGTGTCGGACGGCCGGCGTCAGACAACCTACACGCCCCCGGGGCCGCCAAGGGATCTGACCCCTGGGCGCCCGCCGGCTACCGCCAGGTGCCGGGAAGCCCGCTCAAGGACTCCTCCAGCCGCCTCCAGCCCGCGGACTGCAGCACCTCCTCCAACCGTCCCCCTCGCTCCACCCCGCCCACGATCCCTCCGAACACGGGCTCGCGCCAGAACGTGCCCTCGTCGAAGGACCGCTTGTACACCCGGAAGACCTCCGCCGTCGTGGGGTCCCGGACGTACGTCTGGTCGCTGAGGAGGTTCGTCCACGAGCGTGACATCCAGCTGTTGAACTCCTGGGCCTTCCGGGTCATCTCCAGAACCATCTCGGTCTGCATGCGACTGATGGCACGTGAGCGCTCCGCCTCCCGCACCGGCCACTCCGGGTTCCACTGGATCCCCAGCAGGACCCCTCGACTCACCCCCAGAACGTCCTCGAACGCCCCCTGCTCACCCTGGACCACGACCGTCTGCAGGTACACCTCGCAGTTGAAGGAGTTCGCAGCGAAGCTCCGATTCACATACCCCAGGCTCCGCGCGTCCACCCACGCCCGGCGGAGGACCCCACCGGACCGCGCCCACATCATGAGGCGGGTGGAGACGTCAAAGGTCTGCGCGCCCGGCAGCGCGAGCTTGGGTCGCGTCGCCTGCTGCAAACTCTGCAGGTAGCGGGCCACCCGGCTCCGCTCCGTCTGTGGTGCCGTCTGGACGAGGGTCCACCCTGCCCCTGTCTCCACGCGCCAGAGCTGGAGCACCAACTGCGGCACCTGTGCTGCCGAGCTCAGACAAACCGCCCCGCTCCGGGCCGAAACGTTCCCGTTCCAGGTCAGGCGGGTCTGGGCGTTGGAGCCGAACTGTGTCTGCACCCCCCCGGACCACAGGTGTACCACGTCCCGCCGCAACAGGCTCCGGCCCTGCCGGAGGGAGAACGCAGGGAAGCGGAGATTCCCCTGAGGGACCACCCCGGCCTCAAACGCGTAGCCCTGCGGTACGGGCACCTGAGCCACCACAAGCCCGAGCACCGTGTCGTAGATGGGTTGCGCGGTGTAAGGCACCCGCTGACCCGCGGGCACCAACCCGAAGGACCGGAGCACCCCCAGGACATCGGCGCGGCGGGAGCGGTCCAGGTCCCGGGGCAGGTACGCGCTCACCGCCAGCACCGCCCGCTCCCCCGCCAGGAGGAGGTGCGCACCTTCGTAGGACAGACTCTGAAGGTACGCCCGGGCCTGTGGAAGTGAGAGGGCGAGGGTGTAACTGCCGAGGCGCTGCGCAAACTCCCACGGGTACCGGAGCCCCTGCCCCGCCAGGAGAAGCCCTCCGGGAACCTCCTTGAAATACGCACGGGTACCGCCCGCGGACAGGTGCCGGATCTCCTGCAGGAAGGGAGCTACGGCCTGACTTGGGGTCGAGCGTGGGGCGCCCCGGACGAGGATGAAGTTCTCGAAGTCGCTGAGGAGAACGCCGTACCGGCCCACGCGCACCTGCCAGCCCTCGGGGACGGTGACGGAAAAACCGTGCAGCCGGTCTGTCGCGCGCTCCGCCGCCCCCACGGGAAGACCGAGGGCCACGACCAGCCCCCAGATCAGCACCCACCGTCTTGTGACCCGGTGCTTCACGGCGCAGCCCTCCACTCTGGCGAGCGTCCGACGCCCCAGGATCCCACGCTCACGAGGCTACCGCCCGGGCTCTTAAGCCCCGCTTAAAGCGTGTGATGCCGGATACCGTGAGCATTTCTCAGGGTCGGGGCCGCCAGGTAGGTTACGGCTGCGGCCGGGAACCGCCGGCCCGTGAGGATTACGCCGAGGAGGGCAACAGCCACCTGGTCCCAGCCCACGGGGAGATTGTAGCATCCGCCGAGCCCGGCTCCGCGGCCTGCCAGCCCGAGGAGGGGGAGTTGCTCGGGCATGCGGTCTCAGACAGCCGGTGTGAGAGGCCAGGGGCCAGACGCGGGGGCGGAGATCAACCGTCCAGGGGCTGGCCCCCGGGTCGGGCCAGCAGCTCCGCCGCAACAGCTCCGTCGGTCTTCGGGCTCCGCGTCCTCCGTAGGAGTGAACGCTTCTGGGCCGCCGTTTGGCACATGGCGTCAGACACATAGTGACAAAGACCGGGTGTCGGACTGCGGGCGTCAGCCAGCCAGCACCCGGGTGGGGCAACTGCGGCGGGAGCTTCGGCTGAGAGAGGAGGTCCGCGACATGCTTGGGGAGGCCCTGAGGACGTGCACGCCCTGAGACGAGACGCGGCACCTGTCGCCCGCAGCCACGGTGGCGCGCAGGCATTCGCAGCAAAACACTCCACGTCCCGGCACGGGAGCTGCCGGACGTAAAAAAAGCTGCGGCGGCCCGGCCGGGCCGCCGCAGCCTCGGGTGTCCCGTCGGAGGCTTGCTACTAATCGTCGATCGTCACATTAAACAACGCAATCTGGGGCTCGGTGGAGTCTGCGACTCCATTCCCGTTGACGTCCCAGACCACTGTCACCGTGGACGTGTCGCTCGTTCCGTCGTTTACGTAGTTGCAGGCCCAAACATCTGCCTTGAACGGGCTGCCCCACGCCGAGGAGCCTGCGGCCCCCGCCTTGGCGTCCACACCGTCGGTCCCGTCGCAGGCCGCGAAGGAGGCGTTGGCGGTAGTACCCGACGCAGGGAACGCGTCGGTGACGCTAGCCACCACAGGCAGGGTCGCGCCCGTCGGACCCGCAACCTCCACCGTCAGGGTAGCGTCCTTTGTGCCGTCCCCCACATTGCCCTCCGGAACAGGGGAGCTGGACACCAGCGCAGTCGTGACCTTCACATACCGGACGGTAACGTCCGCAAACGGCTACCGGAATCCTGAAAGCCGTTGGGGGTGAGGTCCGCCCACAGCCGCACAGTGTACGAGCCGCCGTCGGGTGCAGCATCATCAGTGCTCCGATTGGCTGTTGTGGGGCGGGATCCTCCCGGGGCAAGGGGTTTTCGGGGTGCTGGAGGGCCTTCCTGGGCTAGGCGCGGCCTGCCCCCGGCCTAGGAGGCCCTCAGGGCCTGCGCGCCCTGACGGGGAGGGGCGCCGAGCTCAGCGCACGGGGCTGGGGGGCAGGAAGGGCTGCTGGAACAGGACCCCGGTCTGCCCCACGCCCACGGCCCCGGGGTACTGGGGCAAGGCGGTGAGCCAGGCCTCCAGCCACACCTCCTGACGGCTCGCCAGGTAGGAAAGCCGCGCGGCCCAGCAGTACTGCAGGTAGGTGAGCTGGACCCGGTCGTGCACGAGCCCTCCCGTGGGAGAGTAAAAGCCCCGGTACAGGAACTCCCACTGGTCGCTGAGGACGGCCCTTATCTGGGCCTCCACGGAGGTCAGCTGTCCCGCGTTGGGGTCGTAGCCCGCGGCCAGGTCCACGGTCCAGCCGGGGGAGGGGAGCCACTGGGCCCTCAGGGTGACGGTGTCGGGCAGGCTCGCGAGGAAGTTATAGCCCAAGGAGAGTTCCGCGGTCAGGCTGGGGGACTGGTAGGTGGTGGCCAGCTGGACGTTGTTGAGCCTCGTGAGGTCCTGGTCGAAGAGGAACGGGCTTTCGCCCGCCCGGTCGTAGTAGGTGTAGCCCAGGCGGGTCTGCAAGGCCGGACTCCACCGGTGGGTGAAGTTGAGGGTGCTGCTGGTGATCAGGCGCAGCTGGCCGGTGGTGTAGTAGCTGGTCCGCAGCACGGCCCGCAGGTCCAGGGAGCTCTGCGCGGCCACAAGCCACGCCCCGCTCAGGCTGCCCTGCAGGTCCGCCCGCACGCCCCACCGGTCGCCCAGCTCGCCCGTGGGGAGGCCCACGTTGCGCTCGCCGAACAGGCCCAGCCCCGCGGTGAGCTGGGAGGTGATGCCCAGCTGCAGGGGCTGTGCGAGGAGGGTCAGGGTCAGCTCGGGCAGGCGGGACAGCGAGTACAGCTGGTCGAAGGGGTACGCCTCGCCGTCCAGGTCCAGCCGGTGTTCCAGGGTGGCCTGCAGGGTGCCGCCGGGCCAGAAGGAGGTGTAGTCCACGCGGGGCACCAGCTCCAGGTCGCGGGCGTCTGTGCTGCCGAGGGACTGGGTGAAGGGGAGGTCCACCCGCAGGCGGCTGGTGGGGTCCAGCTGGCGGTCGTAGCCCAGGCGCGCCTGCAGGCTGTCGAAGTACAGGAGCTGGGCTTCGGAAGCCGAGTAGGCCAGGAACAGGTTGGCCCCCTGCTGAGGATCCCGGTAGAGGGCGTCCAGGGTGGCGTACACGTTGGCCTGAGGGCTGGTGGGGGAGTCACGGCGGAAGAGGTCGAAGAACAGTCCTGCGGCCAGACCTCCCCCGAAGTCGTGGCGGTGGGCCAGGCGCACCCGGTAGTCGTGCCCGAGGACGGGCCGGTTCCCCAGCAGGTACAGAAAGTAGTCGCCTTCTCCCCCCGGGTACTTCCAGATGTGCTCCACCCCGCCGCCGGTGCCGATGCGCTCCATCCAGTCCAGGTACAGGAAGCCGTAGTGGTGGTCGTCCACGAAGTACGTGGTGGCGGTCTTGACGAACCACCCCTCGGTCTCGTTCCACCCTACCACGGGCACGATCCGCTGCTGCCGCGGCTCCCGGAGGAAGACCACGAAGAAAGGCAGGGTGAGGACCTTCCGGCCGAACAGGTACAGGGACGCGTTGCGCAGGACCAGCTTGTCCTGGGGGATGAGCTCGGAGTAGTCCGCCTCCAGCTTGTACGGGGCCTGGGGGTCGTCCAGGTCGCAGGTGGTCACCTGGCAGAGGCGGGCTTCCACCCGCTGGTTGAGGTTGCCCGCGAGGTTGCGGGCCCGGAGGTGCACGGGGTCGCGGAGGCGGGGGCTGCGGTAGCGGGTCTCCGCGCCGTCCAGGCTGCCGAAGCCCGTGCGGAGGTTGTAGGTGAGGTGGGAGGCGGTCACCCGCTGGCCGGCCTCCTCCAGCACCACGTTGCCGGAGGCCACCAGCTCCAGCTCCTCCAGGTGCAGGGTCACCTCCTCGGCCCGCAGGACCAGGTCCTGGTAGGTGACCACCACGTCCCCGCGGGCGAAGGCGACCTGGCGGGCTCGGTCCACCCGCAGGTAGCGGGCCCGGACCCGCACGGGCACCTGCTCCTGGGCTGCGGCGGGCGATACCCAGAAGGTGACTGCCACCAGGAAAACGAGACAAAAAGAGACTGAGCGCACCGTGCGGCTCAGCCCTCTAGCGGCGCACGGGGAAGGTGGTGTCCACTCTCCCGTGGGCTTCGAAGGTGTCCTCCCGGAGGGAGACCACCACCTGCTCCGCCTCCAGCCAGCTGCCGTCTTCCCGTTCCAGCCGAACCCGCCTGCCCGACAGCACGATGCGGCCCTGCTGGTCGTCGTACTCCGCGCGGTCTCCTTCCGCCCGCCGGCCTTCCTGGGTGACCCGCACGTTGCCCGTGGCCACGCTCCCTCGGGTGCTGAGGGTGATCACCACCCGGTCCGCGGTGAGCACCGCGGGGGTCTGGAGGGCCTTGCGCTCCTCCTCGTCCCGGGGCGGACGGACCAGCCGTTCCCGCACCAGCCACTGGCCGCTGCGCTGGTGCAGGCGCACGGAGCCCTCCAGCTCGATCCGGTCCTGGGACTCCGAGTAGGTGATGCGCTCCGCCTGCGCGCTCTTGTCCACCTGCTCCAGCTGTACCCCCTCCTGGGCGGTGGCTTCCTCCGTGCCCAGCCACGCGTACTTCATGGGACCCCGGGAGGTGATGGTGGTGTCTTCCTTGGCCAACGCCGCAAGGACCCGGTCGCCCTCGCGGCCCCGGGGAGGCGGGCCGCCCTTGCGCACGAGCCTGGCGGGCCCCTTGGCCTCCGCCAGCTTGTTCTTCAGGTCCGCCCACAGGGAGGGCGCCTGGAGCTGACCGTTGCGGGTCTGCAGGTGCACGTCCCCTTCCGCGAAGGCCACCTCGTCCCCGTGGCGGTACTTGAGGGTGCGGGCCCGCAGCTCCACGCCTTCCTGCAGCACCACCACCCCCCCGGAGGCGTAGGTGATCTTCGGGCCGGCCTCGTACCGTACCGCGGGCGCCCGCAGGGTGGTGGTCTTCTGCACCACCTCCACCTTGCCTTCCGCCCACGCCACCCGGTCGCGCTCGTGGTAGGTCAGGACCTCGCAGGTGATGGTGGTGTCCCCCAGCTCCAGGCGCACGCTCCCCCGGGCCTCGAACACCCCGTTGCGGGCGTCGTAGCGGACCCGCTCCGCGCGCAACCGGCCCCGCTCGCCCTCCGGAGGAGGTACGGGCTGCTGGGCCAGGGCACCCTGCGCCAGGGCCGCCAGCAGCGCACACGCGAAAAGGAAGGACCTCACCGGCCTGCCTCCGGAGTCGGGAGCTCCCGCACGTCCAGCTGCAGGTCCACCCCGCCTTCCATCTCCACCACGTCCTGCTTCACAAAGTACCGCAGGGCGCGCACCTTGGCGCGGGTCTTGCCCAGCTGGAACTCCACGCCCTTGGGGAAGCTCAGCACCGCGCGGTCGTTCTGGTAGACCAGCTCGGGGGCCCGCAGCCAGTCCCCCCTGGGCGAGGTCACCTCCACGCCCCCCGTGGCCACGAAGTTCTGGGTGGAGCGGTTCAGGACCACGCGGCGCGCCCGCACGTACAAGAACTCCTGGCCGTCCCGGAACACCACCGCCCGGCGCACGTCCTCCAGGGTCGCAGTCAGGAGGTCAGGGGACACCTCCACCCGCTGGGCCTGCAGGTCCACCTGCGGCTTGCCCTCGTGCCGGACCACCAGGCGGGTCTGTTGCGCCTGCAGGCGCACCGGCAGGGGAGCCTGCGGCTGGGGCGCCTGCTCCCTCGCGACACCCGCGGCCCACAGGTAGCCCGCGCCCAGCAAGGCCAGGCCGGCCAGGGGCAGGAGGCCCCAGCGGCGCACTTGCTTAGCCTGCGCCACCCGAGGCTACCTCCTTCACCCGCGCCTGTCGCGCCAAGATCTCCGCGGGCCGGAAGAAGATGCCTTCCACCCACAAGTACGCCACCACGCCCCCGGCGAGGAACAGGAGGTTGGCGGCCCACGCGGCCAGGAAGGGGTGGAGGGCGCCCGCCCGGCCCCACGCGCGGGCCGTGGACATGACCACGTAGTACACGAAGATCAGGACGATGGCCGCGGCAACCCCCGTGAAGCGGCCGCCCCGGGCCCCGTGCAGGCTCAAGGGCGCTGCCACCAGGGCGAACACCAGCACCGCGAAGGGAGCCGCGTACTTGAAGTAGTAGTCCACCGCCACCGCCCGGCTCTCCAGCCCGCTGCGCTCCAGCTCCCGCAGGTGCTCCCGCAGCTCCGCGGCGGACATCTGGTCGGGGGTTTTCTGCTGGAGCAAAAACCCTCCGAGATCCCCCTCCACCCGCACGTCGAAGCGGGCGAAGGCCGCTTCGTACGTGGTGAAGCCCCGTTCGTCCAGCTCCCGCACCACCCCCTCTTCCAGGTGCCACCACCCCTCCCCGTAGCGGGCGCGCTGGGCGGTGATCAGGCGGGGGTACGCCCCCCCCACCTCGTAGATCATCACGCCTTCCAGGAGGTGGTTGGTCTCGTCCGCCCGGCGGACGTAAAAGTACCGGTTCTGGGGCCCGCGGAAGAACACGTTCTCCCGCACCCGCGGGAAGATCTCCCGGAAGATGCTCTGCCGGATGAGCTGGTCCGCCCGCTGGTTGGCCCACGGGGTGAGGTACTCGTTCACCCAGAAGGAAAGCCCCGCCACCACCACGGCGAAGGCCGCCACCGGCAAAAAGATGCGCACGAAGGGCAGCCCCGCCATGCGCAGGGCGGTGATCTCGTTGTCCTTGGCCAGCCGGCCCACCCCCAGGAGGGTGCCGAAGAGGGTGGACACGGGGAAGGTCAGGACCAGCATGTGGGGCAGCTTGTAGAACAGCAGCCGTAGCAGCGCGCTCAGGGGCACCTGCCCTCGGGCCAGGTACTCCGCCAGGACGTACAGAATGTCGCCCACCAGGAGGACCAGGAAGACGGAGACCCCCATGAGGAAGGGCGGCACCAGCTCGCTCACCACGTAGCGGTCCAGGGTCCGCACCACGCGGAGGCTACCTCCTGCTGCGCCCTGCCCACTGCTGCCGCAGCTGGTCCGCGTTGGCAGCCTGCAAGGCCTGCTGGACGAACTGGTTCAGGTTCACCTCGCCCCGCTCCAGGGCGTCCAGCCGGCCCGCGAAGTGGCGCACCAGGATCAGCCCCTCCTGGAAGGAGCTGTCCAGGAAGCTGTCCTGTTCGTCCCGGCCCGGCAGGAACAGCCGCGCCTCCACGGCCCGCACCAGGCTCTCCCGAACCACCTCTTCCCACTCCCGGAACCCCCGCGAGACCGCTTCCTCCTTCACTAGGTCGTGCAACCCCCGGAGCCTGTCCACCTGGTCCTTGGCGGCGGCGGTGGGCGGGTCCAGCACCGTCCGGAGGAAGGCCCGCAGCACGCCCCGCACGTTGGGCCCGGCGGAAGGCCCCACCACCACGTGCAGGACAGCACCCACCCGCACCTCCCGCACGTCGTCCCGGGGGCCCAGGAGGTTGGGCACCACCACCAGGCGCTCGAAGGGGAAGCCGGAAAGCCGCAGGTACGTGGTGGCCTGCCGGATCCGTTCCTCCGTGGGGACGCGGTACTGCTGGGCGAGCTGTTCGTGCTCCGCGCGCGCAGTCTGCCAAAGCTCCCGGCCCTGGGCCTTCTCGTACACCTCCCGCACCAGCTCGTCCAGGCCGGGGGGCAGGGGCCCGGCGGCCCGGGACTCAGGCGAGGCCTGCGGAGAGGCGCCGGAGGCGGCCTGTCCGTTCTCCGTGGGAGAAGCAGACGGAGAGGCGGCCGGCCTGCCGGCAGGGGCCGTGGGCCTGGGTGCGGGGGAGCTGGGGCCCTGTGGGGCGGGGCTTGCGGGCTGGGTGGCGAGGACCGCGTTGGACCTCCGCAGGTCAGGGGTCAGCCAGTAACTGGCCTCCACCAGCTGGGCCGGAGTGAGCGGGTTCTGGCCGAAGAACTCGCGGGCCTTGCGCGCCGCCTCCGGAGCGCGCTGCGCCACCACCTCCCGCAGGCGCCGGTGCTCCTCGGGCGAAGCTTGCAGGGTCCGGTCCGGCTGCCCCGCCACCCACGCCAGGAACACCGCGTACAGCCGCTCGTCCACCGCCGCGAAGACCCTGTTCTGCACCAGGTTCTGGGCCACGACGCCCGCCTGGATCAAGGCTCCCGTGGTGAAGGTGAAGGAAGTGGTCCCCGTCAGGCTGTTCCCGGCCCGGTCCCGGCCGCTGACCCGCACGCTGTAGCGGGTGTTGGGCCGGAGGTCTAAGGGCACGAAGGTCACGGTGCGGTCGCCGTCCGACCAGGTGGGGCTCCCCCAGGCCACGCTGGGGGTGGCCTCCAGCTGCACGGAGGCCGTGGACATGGGCTCGCTGAAGGTCACCACCACCCGGGCCTCGGTGACGTTTTCCGCCCCGTTGCTGGGGAGGGTGGCGACCACGGTCGGCGGGGTGGTGTCCGTGGCGGTGGTGCGCACCAGGTTGGACTCCGCGCACCCCGCGGCCAGCAACACGCACACGACCAAGGACCACGTGCGGACCATACGACCCTCCTTCAACGGTTACGGCACTCTTACCGAAAGCGTCCCACCCACCACGTCGTAGCCCGAAGGCGCGTCCCCCTTTTCGTCCGTGAACGCCCGGTACACCTCCCGCTGCAGGTCCAGGGAGACGAAGCCCGTGCGGTCCTCCGCGCCGCGGCCCAGGGCGTCCAGGACCTTGCGGTCGGGGTCCGCGGTGACCACGTTCACCTTCACCTGCCGCGGGGCACGGCCGTCCACCGCCAGCAGGCCCAGGGGGATTTCCACCTGCCAGCCGCGGCGGTCCCGGGTCACCGTCCCTCTCGGGTAGGGCTCGGGGGGCCGGGTGAACCGGAACAGCCGCGGCGGAGGGTCGAACCCGCTCAACGTCCCGAGGTAGAACCGGTCCCGGTGCAGGAGGACGTAGGCCACCCACCCTTCGCCGTCCGGCTCGGGGCCCCGCAGAAACCCCTCCTGGTTGCCGAAGGCCACGTAGTAGAAGCCCTCGGGCTGCACGGTCCCCTCCAGGGAGACCGCCACCACCACCCATCTCGGGTCCGGGGCCGCGGCACCGGTGAGGAGGACAGCAGCGAGGAGGCAGAACACTGCGGGCCGGAGCCGCACGGAAGACCTCCCTCAGGCCGCCTAGTGTACCGCGAGCATTCTACCAGAACAGGCGGTCGGGAAGGCGGAAAGGTTCAAGGGGCACCGGGCGGGCCCGGGGCCACACACGCGGTCCGGACGAAGGCGTAGCCCTCCATGAGGCGGCGGGCGGTGCGGGAGTAGCTGGCCCGTTCCACCGTCCAGTTCCCCGGCTCGCCGGCGACCCTGACCCGCACCGGGAAAGTCCCACTGGGGTGGCCCAGCACCACCTCCCCCTCCGCCCGCCGCCGACACGCTCGGAAAGCTACCGTGCCGGGGATGCAAGCGGCCACCGCCGCGGCCGCGGCCGCGGTGGCCGCGAAGGCCTTGTGCAGGGCCAGGGGACGGCCGCCCAAAAGGCGCACCAGGAGGTCTGCGTCCTCCTCCCGCACCACCGCGCCCTGCACCGTCCGGTACTGCGCGGGCGGCGCCACCGCCACGGGGATGGGCACGAGGCCGTCGGGGGGCAGGTCCAGGCGCCGGGCGACCTCGCGCTTGACGGCCTCTGCGGCCCGCAAGTGGTCCGCGGCCACGTCCGAGGGCCCCTCCGTACCCTTCCAGCCCAGGACCTCCGCGGGGAAGAAGACGCAGGCGTTGGCCACGTCCACCACGCTCACGGGGACGGACCGGCCCAGCTCCGGGACGTGGATCTCCTCGCGTTCCACGCCCGTGGGCAACAGCCGTCCCGTGGTGGCCCCCACGCTCTGGGCGTAGTCCAGGACCACCTCCGCACCCGTGCCGGGCACCCCGTCGATCCGGCAGTCTCCCTCCACCCGGGGCGCGCCGTCCCTTACAGGCACTTCCGCCACCAGGATCTTGCGGGTGTTCCAGTTGAACATCCGGACCCGGGTCGTGGGCTCCTGGGCCCGTACGAAGCCCTCCTGGATGGCGTACACCCCCACCGCCGCGGACAGGTTGCCGCAGTTGATGTCGTAGTCCACCACGGGTTCCGTGATGCTCACCTGCCCGAACAGGTAGTCCACGTCCGCGTCGGGGCGGGAAGGCGGCCCCACCAACATGACCTTGCTGGTGAGGATGTCCGCCCCGCCCAGGCCGTCGATCTGCCGGGGGTCGGGGCTCCCGAACAAGGCGAGGATCACCCGGTCCCGCAGGGCGGGGTCTTGCGGGAGGTCGTTGAACCGCAAGAACAGCCCCTTGCTGGTCCCGCCCCGCATGATCACGCACCGGATGGGCAGCTGCTCCACGTCTCCCTCACCGCACCGCCACCAGGACGGTGCACGCCGCGCCCTCGATGCCCGCGGCCTTGCCGCCCCGGCAGTGTGCCAGCCCGACCTTGGCGTCGGGGATCTGGCGCGGACCCGCCTCGCCCCTCAGCTGCCGCACCAGCTCCACCACCTGGGCCACCCCGGTGGCGCCCAGGGGGTGACCCTTGCCCAACAGGCCCCCGCTGGGGTTGATGGGCAGCCGGCCGCCGATGTCCGCTTCCCCCCGGGCCGCCCGCTTCGGATACTCGCCCACGGGGTACAGGCCCAGCCCCTCCACCCGCAGGACCTCCGCGATGGAGAAGCAGTCGTGGACTTCCGCGAAGTCCACGTCCTCCGGCCCCACCCCCGCCCGCTCGTACGCGTCCTGCGCCGTAGCCCGGGTGAGAGGCTCGAAGGCCATGGACGGCAGGCCCACTTCCACGGTCCCCGTGCGCAGGGCCGCGGCGGCCAGCCGCACCGCCCGCCGGCGGTCCAGCTGGGCACACAAGCGCTCGCTGGCCAGGACCACCGCCGCGGCGCCGTCGCTCACGGGGCAGCAGTCCAGCAGGCGCAAGGGGTCCGCTATGGGCCGGGAGTTCAGCACGTCCTCCACGGTCACGGGCTTCTGGAACTGGGCGTAGGGGTTGAGGCTGGCGTTGCGCTTGTTCTTGACGGACACGTAGGCCAGCTCCTCCCGGGTGGTGCCGAACTCCTCCATGTGGCGCACCGCCCGCATGGCGTACACCGCGGGCATGGTCAGCCCCAGGGCCCCCTCCAGGTCCTCCTCCCCCGGGGTCAGGGCCCCCCGGAAGCGGGTGGTGAGGTGCTCGACGCCGAAGGCCAACACCAGGTCGTACTCGCCCGCCCGGATGCCCAGGTACGCTTCCCGGATGGCGGTGGCACCGCTGCTGCACGCGTTCTCCACGTTCGCCAGGGGGATCCCCGCCAGCCCCGTCCGGGCCAGGACCTTCTGGCCCAGCACCATGCCGCCGTACACGTGCCCGCAGTACGCGGCCTGGATCCGGCGGCGGTCCACGCCCGCGTCCCGGATGGCTTCGTTCACCGCCTCCACCGCCAGGTCCACCGCGTCCCGGTCCGGGTGCTTCCCGAACTTGGTCATCCCCGCGCCGACCACGTACACGTCCATGGCTTTTCCCTCCTCACGCCTGTACCGGCTGGAACCGCCACCCCACCACGGGCCGGCCCTCCGGGTCTTTGCCCACCTCCTGGAACACCACCTCCACCGGCATCCCCACCCGCACCGCCTCCGGTCCGCAGCCCACCAGCTGGCCCAGGACCCGTACGCCTTCCGGGAAGTCCACGTACACCAGCACGTACGGGGTCTGGAACTCCGGGGTGGACTGCCGGACCACGGTGTAGGTGTACACCGTGCCGCGCCCGCTGAGATCCACCCGCTCCACCTCCTGCCCCCGGCACCGCGCGCACACCTCCGGGGCCGGGAAGTAGGTCGCCCCGCACTCCCGGCAGCGCCCCCCCACCAGAACCCCCCGGCCTCCCTCAAACCGCAGCAGGCCGGGGCGGAAGGGGACGTACGGTTCGGCCGCCGCGATCTCCGACATGCTCTCCCTCCTCACCGCGTTCCCACGATGGCCCGCTCCACGAACCGGGCCTCCACCATCTGGTCGTAGCCTGCCCGGAAGTCCCGGCTCAGCAGCCCGTCGTCCCACAGGGACCGCACCACCGCCCGGACGGCCTCCGGCAACACCCGCCCGTCCGCGGACAGGCCGCTGAGGTTCGCCCGCAGGATCTCCTGCGTCCAACCCAGCTCCCCGGGCAGCGCCGCGGCCACCAGGTCCAGCCGGGACCGGTGGGCCCGCAGCCACCGCAGGGTCCGCACGAACACGTTCACCACCTCCTGCACCCGCTGCGGGTCTGCCCGCACCACCTCCGCCCGGGTCAGCAACCCGCTGCTGATGTAGGGGGCTCCGTACAGGCGCACCGTCCCCTCTACGGTCCGCACGTCGTACAGGAGTCGGGCGGACCCTTCCGAAAGCAGGGTGGTGATGACGGGGTCCAGGTACACCAGGGCGTCCACGGACTTCCGCCGCCACGCCGCCAGAGCCGTGGCAGGCCCACCCACCGCCACGTACTGGGCCGCGTCGGGGTCCGCGTGGAAGCGGCGGAGGATGTGGCGGGCCTGCATGTGGGTGGCGGACCCGAAGCTGGTGACCCCGATCCGCCGGCCCACCAGCTGGGCGGGGCTCTGCACGGGGAGGTCCGGCTGCACCACCATGGCCATGGCCTGCGCGTTGAAGAAGGTCAGGAGGAACTTCAGGTCCTTGCCCTGCTCGTGGGCCTTCACCACGTGGGTCAGGGTGATGGTGGCGAAGTCCACGTTGCCCGTGATCAAGGCGATGGCCGCCTCCGTGCCTCCCCGGAACTCCACGAACCGCACCTGGATCCCCGTGCGGTCCTCCAGCTCCCGGAAGTAGCCCAGCCCCTGGGCCGCGTACACCGGCAGGTACCCGATGACCGCGGGAGGGCCGATGGCCACCTGCACCGTGCTCCGGGCCGGGCCCGCCCCCGCGGAGGCCAGGGGCAGGGCCAGCAGCGCCAACGCGACCCAAAGCGCCCGCATGGAGGCTCCCTCCTCACGCGCTGGACAGACTCCGTCCCCCGCACACGTACAGCAGCTGCCCCGTGATGTAGCTGGCCTCCTCGGAGGCGAAGAACAGCACCGCGTGTGCCACGTCCGCGGGGGTTCCTACCCGCCCCACGGGCACGGTCTGCACCAGTTTCTGCTGCACCTCCTCCTTCAGGCTCCGGAAGAGGGGGGTATCGATGAGGGCGGGGGCGATGCAGTTCACGGTGATCCCGAACTTCGCCAGCTCCAGGGCCAGGGTGCGGGTCAGGCTCACCACCCCGCCCTTGCTGGCGGCGTAGTTGGCCTGCCCGGGGCCACCCAGCCAAGCCCGGGACGAAATGTTGATGATGCGGCCGTACTTGCGCTCCATCATGTGGGGGACCACCGCCCGGCAGCACAGGAACTGGCTGGTGAGGTTCACCCGGAGGACCTCGTCCCAGTCCTCGTCGCTCATCTTCACCAGCCACTTGTCCCGGGCGATGCCCGCGTTGTTCACGAGGATGTCCACCTGCCCGAAGGCCTCCAAGGCCCTCGAGGCCAGCTCTTCGGCCCCCTCCTTACGGCTCACGTCCGCGGCCACCGCCAAGGCTTGGCCCCCGGCCTCGCGGATGCGGCTCGCCACGGCCTCCGCGCGGTCGGCCACCACGTCGTTCACCACCACCCGGGCACCCTCCGCGGCCAGTTTCTCCGCCACCCCGGCGCCGATCCCCTGGCCCGACCCGGTCACGATGGCCACCCGGTCCCGCACGCCCATGGTCCCTCCTCCTTCCTCCGCGGCCTGTCCGGGAACCCCGTCAGAGGGACCGGGGTCCCCGAAAACCACGCGCTCTACCGTCCCACGAAGCGCGGCTCCCGCTTTTCCAGAAAGGCCTGGATTCCCTCCTTCCGGTCCTCGCTGTGGCGCAGGAGGGCGTGGCAGCGTGCCTCGAAGCTCAGACCGGACTCCAGGTCCACGTCCAAGCTCATGTTCACCGCCCACTTGGCGTACCGCAGGGACAGGGGCGCCTTGCGGGCGACCTCCGCGCACAGCTTCTTCGCTTCCTCCAGGTAGCTGTCCACGGGTGCCACCCGGTTCACCAGGCCGATGCGGTACGCTTCCTGCGCGTCCACCCGCCGGCCCGTGAAGATGAGGTCCTTGGCCCACCCGGGGCCCACCAGACGCGCCAAGCGCTGGGTGCCTCCGGCCCCGGGCATGCTGCCCACGTTGGCCTCCGGCAGGCCGAACTGGGCCTTCTCCGACGCCACCCGGAGGTCGCAGGCCAGGGCCAGCTCCAGGCCGCCTCCCAGGCAGTAGCCGTGCACCGCGGCCACCACGGGCCGGTCCAGGGTCTCCAGCCGCCGGAGCAGCCGCCGGATCTGGCGGCCCATGGGGTCCTCGGTCAAGCCGGCCTCGTACTCCTGCGCCCGGGCGCGCAGGTCCGCGCCCACGCAGAAGGCCCGGTCGCCCGCGGCGGTGAGCAGGACCACCCGGACCTCGGGGTCCTGCTCCACCTCGTCCAGGTACGCGTTCATGCGGTCCAGCATCTCCACGGTCAGCGCGTTGAGGGCCTCCGGCCGGTTCAGGGTCAGCACCCCCACCCGGTCCTCCTTTTGGTACAGCACCACGTCCGCCATGGCTCACACCTCCACGGGAAGGGTCCAGGCCTGCACGACCCCGCGGCGCACCAGCTCCGCCACGTGCTCCGGTGGAAACCCTGCCTCCTGCAGGACCTCCACCGTGTGCTCCCCCGGAAGAGGAGGGGGCCGGCGCACCTGGCCCGGGGTGGCGGCCAGCCGGATGGGGATCCCCGCCACCCGCGCCGTGCCCGCCTGCGGGTGGGCGACCTCCACCACCATCCCGCGCTCTGATACGTGCCGGGAGGCGACCAGCTCCGGGTAGGTGAGCAGGGGGGCGCACAGGATGTCCGCCTCCTCCAGCACCTGGATCCACTCGCCCGTGGTGCGGGTCCGGAAGACCGCCTCCAGGATCTCCCGCAACGCCGCACGGTTCCGCACCCGGAGGTCGTTGGTGGAGAAGCGCCCGTCTTCGGCGAGCTCGGGCATGCCCAGGACCTCGCACAGCTTCCGCCACCGGTCCGGGCTGTACGCGGCCACCATCACGTACCCGTCCCGGGTGGGGAAGGCTTCGTTGGGGGCGGCGTAGGGGGCCGCGCTGCCGCTGCGCCGGGGAGCCTGGCCGGAGCAGAAGAACATGGCCAGGGGCACGGTCTGGAACGCCAGCAGGGCGTCCAGGAGGCTTGCGTCCACCACCTGTCCGGCTCCCGTGCGCTGCCGGGCCAGCAGGGCCAGGAGGATCCCCGCCGCCGCCAGGAACCCGCCCACCATGTCCGCGGCAGGTACTCCCACCTTCACCGGCGGCCCGTCCTCCGTGCCGGTCACGCTCATGAGCCCGCTCATGGCCTGCACCACCCCGTCCACCCCGGGCCGGTCCTTCCACGGGCCGTGCTGCCCGAAGGCGGAGATGCTGCAGTACACCAGGCGCGGGTTGCGGGTCAGGAGGGTCTCGGCCCCCAGCCCCAAGCGCTCCGCCACGCCGGGCCGGAAGCTCTCCACGAACACGTCCGCGCCCTCCACAAGCCGCAGGAGGACCTGCCGCCCTTCCGGCCGCTTCAGGTCCACCACCACGCTGCGCTTGTTGCGGTTCATCCCCACGTAGGCGGCCGCGGTCTTGCTGCCGTCCGGCAGGGGGTAGAAGGGCGGGCCCAGCTGCCGGCCCCAGTCTCCGCCCGGAGGCTCCACCTTCACCACGTCCGCGCCGAAGTCGCCCAGCAGCTGCGTGCACACCGGGCCCGCGGCCCCCTGGCTCAGGTCCACCACCCGCACGCCCTCAAGGGGAAGAGCCATCGCGCTCCCCCTCCCCGGGGTGGGCGACGGGCCACGGCGGGTAGCCGCGGCTGAGGGCGCGCACCGCGAACTCTCCGAAGTGGGTGGCGATCTCCTGCGCGGTGTACGGCCCGTCCCGCCGGTACCACTTGGCCACCCAGTTGCACATGCCCAGGATGGCCCACCCTGCCAGCCGTACGTCCGTCAGGCGGAACTCCCCGGCTTGGATCCCCTCCTGCACGATGTCCCGGAAGAACCGCTCGTAGCGGTCCCGCTGCTGCACGTACGCCCGCATGCGCTCGGGCGCCAGGTTCTTGCCCTCCTCGATGAAGCACACCACGTTGTCCAGGTCCTCGATGAGGTGCACGATGTGGTTCTCCACCGCCAGGCGCAGCCGCTCCGACGGTGACAGGGTGCTGCGGGCGATGCGTTCCAGCCTGCGGACGGCCCGGTCCACGGTGTGCTGGAGGATCTCCAGGAGCAGGTCCTGCTTGCCCCGGATGTGGTGGTACAGGCTGCTCTTGGTGAGCCCCACCACCTCCGCGATGTCCCGCATGCTGGTGCCCTTGTAGCCCTTGGTGCGGAAGAGGTGGGCGGCCACCCGCAGGATGTGCTCCCGCCGCTTCTCCCCGTCCAGCCGCGCCAGCTCCGGCACCGCGTTGCGGGTCCGCACCGCCACCCGGGACCGTCCGCCCTTCACCCTGCTGCCTCCTCCCGAAGGCTGAGCCCCAACCGTACGCCCACCTCCAGGGCCTTCAAGTTCTGGGCGCCGGCGTTCCCCCGGAACCGCTGCCCGACCGCCTCCCGCAGGGCGTCCTCCGCCACCAGCCCCGTGAGGGCACACAGCAGGCCCAGAGCCGCCACGTTGCCCACGGCCTCCGTCCCCACCGCCTCTCGCGCGGTGCGGAACAGTGGCACCGCCACGGTCCGGTACGGGCCGCTGGGGAGGCGCGCCACCCGGCCGCTGTCCACGAGGACGAGCCCCCCGGCCCGCACCGCCGTGGTGTGGCGGTCGGCGGCGTCCTGGGTCAGGGCCACCAGCATGTCCACCTCTCGGGGTACAGGGTAGTCTAGGGGCCCGTCTGCGATCACCACGTCCGCCCTGGCGGCCCCACCCCGGGCCTCCGGGCCGAAGGCGTGGAAGCAGGCTGCCCACTTGCCCTGGCGCAGGGCGGCCTCGCCCAGCAGCACGCTGCCGAGGACCACCCCCTGGCCTCCCGAACCCGCGAGACGCACCGCGGTCCGGTTCACTCCCCACCTCCCCGTGCCGCGCGTCCCCAGCACACCCGGGTGAACTCCGGCCGCTGGGCGCGGTGGAGGATCCCGAACTGCAGCCCGTCCACGCGCCCCGGGGGGGCCGTTCCGTCCGGGCTCACGAACCGCTTCTGCACCAGCATCTGCCCGACCTCCGTGAAGCGGGCCTTCTGGCTCCACAGCAGCTCCGGCCCCTCCCCCAGGCGGTTGTACCGGCCGAAGTACACGGGACAGTCTGTGAGGACCTCCACGTAGCTGAAGCCCGGGTGGCGCAGGGCTTCCCGGAAGATCTCCTCCAACCCCAGGGGGTCGTACGCCATCCCCCGGGCCACGAAGGTGCCGCCTGCCCCCTGCACCAGGGCGCAGCCGTCGAAGGCCGGCTCCCGGTGCCCGTACGGTGCGGTGGAGGCCAGCCACCCCGGCTGGGTGGTGGGGGCCACCTGGCCTCCCGTCATGCCGTAGACCGCGTTGTTGAACAGCACGCAGGTGAGGTCCACGTTCCGCCGTGCCGCGTGGATCAGGTGGTTGCCCCCGATGCTGAGGCCGTCCCCGTCCCCCGTGAGTACCACCACGGTGAGCTCCGGCCGGGCCAGCTTCAGCCCTGTGGCGAAGGCCAGGGCGCGGCCGTGGGTGGTGTGCAGGGTGCAGGCGTCCACGTAGCCCGCCAGCCGGCTGCTGCACCCGATGCCGGCCACCACCGCCAGCCGGTCCTGCGGGACCTGGAGGGCGTGCACCGCACGCAACAAGGCCCCCAGGACGATCCCGTGCCCGCACCCCGGGCACAGGATGTGTGGCATCCGAGCTTCCCGCAAGTAGCCGCGTACGTCCGCGATCATGCCGTCCTCCCCGCCGCCACCCCGCACCCCGTCCGGCCGCCCGCCTCCGCCACCGCCTGGAGGATGGCCTCCGGGGCCAAGGGAGTCCCGTCCACCTGGTTCACGGGAACCACCTCTGCGGTCCGGCACACCAACCGCTCCACCTCCCGGCCCCACTGCCCACAGTTCATCTCCGCCACCACGAAGGCCTGCACCCGGCTTGCCAGCTCCCGCAGCACCCGCTCCGGGGACGGCCACAGCACCCGCGGGCGCAACAGCCCCGCCCGCAGCCCCGAAGCCCGCGCCTGCTTCACCGCGGCCTTGGCGGCCCGGGCGGTGATGCCGTAGGCCACCACCACCTCCGCGTCCTCGGTGGCGTACAGCTCCGGCTCCAGGCCTTCCGCGGGCACCTCGGGGATCTTGCGGTTCAGCTTGCCCAGCATCTCCCCCACCTTGGCCGGGTCCACGGTGGGGAAGCCGGTCTCGTCGTGAATCAAGCCCGTCACGTGGTACCGCACACCCTCCCCGAAGCTCACCAGGGGAGGCGGAGTCCCGTCCGTGTACGCGTAGGGCAGGTAGCGGGCCCGCACCGGCGGGGAGGGCCTGCGCCAGGTGCCCGCCTGCTCCAGCTCCCCCACGGGAGGCAGAGCGGCGGGTTCCATCATGTGGCCGACCACCTCGTCGTACAGCACCACCACGGGGGTGCGGTAGCGGTCGGCCAGCTCAAACGCCCGGGCGGTGAGGTCAAAGACCTCCTGCACCCCCGCAGGGCTCAGCACCAGGGCGGGGTAGTCCCCGTGGCTTCCCCACCGTGCCTGGCACACGTCGCCCTGCGCGGGCGCCGTGGGGAACCCCGTACTGGGACCCAGCCGCATCACGTCCACCACCACGCACGGGATCTCCGCCAGGGCCGCGTACCCGAGGTGCTCCTGCATGAGGGTGAACCCGGGGCCGCTGGTGGCGGTCATGGCCCGGAGGCCGCCCAGGGACGCGCCGATGCACGCCGCCAGGCTCGCCATCTCGTCCTCCATCTGCACGAACACGCCGCCCACCCGCGGCAGCAGCCGCGCCATCTCCTCCGCCACCTCCGAGGACGGCGTGATGGGGTACCCCGCGTAGAACCGGCAACCCGCGCTCACCGCGCCGTAGGCGCACGCGGTGTTACCCCGCACCAGCCGCAGCTTAGCCAAGGGCCGCCACCTCCTCCCGCACCACCACGGCGAAGTCGGGGCACAGGAGCTGGCAGAGCTGACAGCCCGTGCACCGGTCGGGGTCCACCGCCGCGGCCTTGTCGTCCGGCCCGAAGGCCAGCACGTCCTCCGGACACACCCGCACGCAGATCCCGCAACCGCGTCCCTTGCACCAGCCCGCGGTGACCTCCACCCGGAAGCGTCGGGGTGCTGCCTGCGGCCGGGGCGCGGGGAACACGGAGGCCACGGGCAGGGCCCGTCCCGCGTGGAAAGCCCGGAGGTTCGGCTCCACGGCCTTGCGGGGGACCACCTCCCGGATGGCCTCCTCCCACTCCTCCACGGTGAACTCCAGCTCCCGGCTCACCGCGCCCAGGAGCACCACGTTGGCCATGCGCACGTCCCCCAGGTCCGCGGCCTGCCGGCTGGCCTCGTAGGGCCGCACGTCCCAGCCCGCCTCCCGCAGCCGGTCCACCTCCACCGCGGGGTAGGCCACTCGCCAGGTGCGGTGGTCCAGCTGCGCCGCGGGCGGCAGGATCTGCACCAGGTCCACCGCCAGCACCCCGCCCGGCCGCAGGTACGGAGCCCACCGCAGCGCCTCCGCCCACTCCAGGCTCACCACGAGGTCCGCGCGGCCCCGTTCCACCAGGGGGCTGAAGACCGCCTCCCCGTAGCGCAGAAAGCTCACCACCGCGCCGCCCCGCTGGGCCATGCCCTTAACCTCGCTCTTCTTCACGTCGAAGCCCCGCCGGAGGCACACCGCGGCCAGGACGTTGCTGGCCAGCAGCACTCCCTGGCCGCCTACCCCGACCACCAGGACGTTGCGGGGACGCACCTCACTCCCTCCCCCACCCTTCGCCCACCCGCACGATGGCGTCCGCGGGGCACACCTGGGCACACAGGGTGCAGCCCGTGCACGCGTCCACGCGGATGGTGACCTTGGGGCGGCCTTCGTACGTCTCGCCGGTCCACACCAGGGCGGGGCAGCCCAGCTCCATGCACAGCTGGCAGGCCGTGCACCGCTCCGAGACCACCCGGAAAGGCTCGTCCCGCACCTTCACGGGGGCTTCCACGCACGGCCGGTTGGTGATCACCACGCTCACCCCGGGGTACCGCACCGCCTCCTCCAGGGCCACGAAGGTGGCGCCCAGGTCGTAGGGGTCCACCACCCGCACGAACTCCACCCCCATGGCCTTGCACAGGCTGGCCAGGTCCACCCGCGGTGCGGGCTCGCCGCGGATGGAGATCCCCGCGGAGGGGTGGGGCTGGCCTCCCGTCATGGCGGTGGTGCCGTTGTCGAGGATCAGGACCGTGATGTTGGCCTGCTTGTACACCGCGTCCACCAGGGCGGGCAGGCCCGCGTGCAGGAAGGTGGAGTCCCCGATCACCGCCACCACGGGCCCCGGGGCGGTGCCCGCCAGGGCCAGCCCCGTGGCCATGCCGATGCTGCTTCCCATGGCCAGGCAGGAGTCCATGGCCCGCAGGGGTTCCAGGGCGCCCAGGGTGTAGCAGCCGATGTCCCCGCAGGCGACCGCACCCAGCTTCCGGAGGGCCACGAAGGGGCCCGTGTGGGGACAGCCCGCACACAACACCGGGGGCCGCGGGGCGGTGGGCAGGCTGCCGGCGAACGTGGGCGGCTGCTCGGGGAGCAGCCCCGCTCTCACGAACCCCTGCCGCACCAGCTCCGGGGTGAGCTCGCCCTGCTGGGGGAAGAACGCCTTGCCCTCCACGGGAAGGCCCGCGGCCCGCAGGCCCTCCTCCAAAAACGGCTCCAGCTCCTCCACCACCAGGACCCGCCGCACCCGGGAGGCGAACTCCCGCACCGCCTCCACGGGGAGCGGGTAACTCATCCCCAGCTTCAGGACGCTGGCCTCCGGCAACACCTCCCGGACCAGGCCGTAGCACACCCCCGCGGTGACCACCCCCACGGAGGGGTCTCGCAGCTCCACCCGCAGGAACTCGGGCCGGGCGGCCACCTCCGCCAGCCGGCGCACCCGCTCCAGCACCTTCGGACGGCGCTGCCGCGCATGGGCGGGCAGCATCACGTACTTGGCGGGGTCCCGCTGGAAGGGCCGGGGCGGGACGGTCCTCCGACTTCCCATCTCCACCACCCCCCGGGTGTGGCTGATGCGGGTGGTGGTGCGGAGCAACACCGGGGTGTCGAACTCCTCGCTGAGCTCGAACGCCAGCTCCGTGAAGGTCTTGGCCTCCTGGCTGTCGGAGGGCTCCAGGAGGGGTACGGCCGCGAACTTGGCGTACAGCCGGTTGTCCTGCTCGTTCTGGGAGCTGTGCATGCCGGGGTCGTCCGCGCTCACCACCACCAGGCCTCCCCGGACCCCGGTGTAGCTCGCCACCAGGAAGGTGTCCGAGGCCACGTTGAGGCCCACGTGCTTCATGGTGCACAGGGCCCGCACCCCACCCATAGACGCACCCGCGGCCACGTCCAGGGCGACCTTCTCGTTGGTAGACCACTCCACGTACACCCCGGGGAGGGTGCTCAGAAACTCGAGGATCTCCGTGCTGGGGGTTCCCGGGTAGCCCGTGGCCACCGCCACCCCCGCCTCGTACGCTCCCCGGGCGATGGCCTCGTTCCCCGTCAGCAGCGCCACCCGAGCGCGTTCCCGAACCTTGGTGTCCATGCCTACCCCGCCTTCCGCTCCACAGGCCGCAGCGCGGCCAGGATCTCCTCGTCCGTGAGCACCCGGTCCGCCACCTTCGCCGCGTTCAGCACCCGCTCCACCGCCTCTTCCGTCACGGCCAAGCCGTGCCGCTCCAGCCAGAAGACCACGTTGGCCTGCCCGCTCATGGGCCCCACGGTGATGACCTGCTCCCGGCCCACCTCGTCCGCGGGGACCCCGCTGTAGATCCGGTTGGCCAGCCAGTGGTCGCCCTTGCGGAAGGCCTTGGCGATGGCCGCGGCGTGGACGCCCGTGCTGGTCTCGAAGGCGTCCTTGCCCACCACGGGGTAGTTGCACGGGATGGGGATCCCCGTGGCCCGGGAAACGGCCTCGCAGTAGTCCGGGAGCTTGCGCAGGTCCTGCTGGATCCAGCCCAGCAGCTTCAAGTTGACCAGCAGGAGGTCCATGGGGGTGTTGCCCACCCGCTCGCCGATGCCGAGACCGCAGGCGTGCACGCAGTTGGCGCCCGCTTCCAAGGCCGCCAGGGAGTTGATGAGGTCCAGCCCGCGGTCCCGGTGCCCGTGCCAGTCCACCTTCACCTCCGGCCCCAGCTCCCGGCGGATGAACCGCACCAGCCGCCGGGTGCCCCACGGGGTGGCGTGGCCCACGGTGTCCGCCAGGCACACCCGGGCGGCTCCCGCCTCCACCGCCGCGCGGTACAGAGCCCGCAGGTGCGCGGGGCGGGCGCGGGTGGTGTCCTCCGTGACGTACATCACCTCCAGCCCCAGGCTGCGGGCGCGCCGCACCGCCTGCTCCGTGGTGCGCAGCAGGAAGTCCAGGTCCCAGCCCTCCGCGTACTGCCGGATGGGGCTGCTGCCCAAGAACAGGGCCGCCTCCAGGGCCACCCCGGAGCGCTGCTGGGCCTCCGCGATGGCCACGATGTCAGGCTCCGCGGTGCGGCCCGCGCAGTTGGGGCGGATGGGGAGCCTCGCCTGGTCGATCTCCCGGGCCAGGGCCACCACGTCCGCCAGCGCCCGGGGGCTGCTCCCCGGGTACCCGATGTCCGCCCGGTGGATCCCCAGCTCCGCCATCCGGTGCAGGATTTCCTTTTTCTCCTCCACCGTGGGGTGCCGCACGGACGGGCTCTGCAGCCCGTCCCGGAGGGTCTCGTCGTTGAGCTCCACGGGGAACGGAGGCTTCCCGGGAGACCCGGGCCCCACGTTCCAGTCGTAGATCCACGCCTGGCTCTCTTCTCCCCGCAACACCCGCACCCGCACCACCCCCTCCCTACAGGTTCCGGCGGTCCACCACCCGCACGGCCTTGCCCACCTCCGTGCGGGGCAGCTCCTTGGGGCGCAGGACCGTGACCCGGGCGGTCACCCCGAGGCCCTCCCGCAGCCGCGCGGCCACCCGCTGCTCCAGCTCCCGCACCGACTCCTCGCGATAGAACCCCTCCCGGGCCTCCACCCGGACCTCCAGCACGTCCAGGCTCCGCTCCCGGTCCACCACGATCTGGTACTGGGGCTCCAGTTCCCGGAAGCCGGTGAGGATGGTCTCCACGTCCGAGGGGAAGACGTTCACCCCCCGGATGATGAGCATGTCGTCCACCCGCCCTGTGACCCGGGCCATCCGGACCAAGGTGCGGCCGCACCGACAGGGCGCGCGGTACAGGCTCGAGAGGTCTCCCGTGCGGTAGCGCAGGACCGGGGTGGCCTCCCGGGTGAGGGTGGTGAACACCAGCTCGCCCCGTTCGCCCTCGGGCAGAGGCTCGCCGGTGCGCGGGTCCACCACCTCCACCAGGAAGTGGTCTTCGTTCACGTGCAGGCCGTCCTTGGCTTCCTGGCACTCGCACGCCACCCCGGGGCCGATGACCTCGCTGAGCCCGTAGATGTCCACCGCGCTGAGACCCAGCCTGGCCTGGATCTCCTGCCGCATGCCCTCGGACCAGGGCTCCGCCCCGAAGATGCCCACCCGCAACGCCTGCGGCCGCACCCCGCTCTCCTCCATCACCTCCGCGATGCGCAGGGCGTAGGAGGGAGTGCAGCACAGGACGGTGCACGCGAGGTCGCTCATGAGCTTGACCTGCCGCGCGGTGTTCCCCGAGGAGATGGGCAGGACCGTGGCCCCGACCCGCATGGCCCCGTAGTGGAAGCCCAGCCCTCCCGTGAACAGCCCGTAGCCGTACGCGTTGTGCACCCGGTCCCCCGGTCCGACCCCCGCACAGCCCATGACCCGGGCCATCACCTCCCCCCACAGGTCCAGGTCGGCCCGGGTGTAGCCCACCAGGATGGGGGAGCCCGTGGTCCCAGAGGAGCAGTGCAGCTCCAGGACCTGGTCCTGGGGCACGGTGAACAGCCCGAAGGGGTAGCCGGCCCGGACGTCGGCTTTCGTGGTGAAGGGGAGCCTGCGCAGGTCGTCCAGGCTCCGCACGTCCTCGGGCCTCACCCCGCTGGCCTGCAGCCGCTCCCGGTAGAAGGGAGACCGGTGGACCAGGCGCTCCACCAGCTCCGCTAGGCGCCGCGCCTGTAGCTGTGCCAGCTCCGCACGCGGCAAGGTCTCCGCCTGCGGGTTCCAGATCATCCTCCGTCACCCCCTCGCGCGGCATTCCCGTCCCGGCGCGCGGCACTCCACGCCCGCAGCCGCTCCAAGATCCCTCCCGCCTGCAGGATCTCCACCATGACCTCCGGGAGGGGCTGGCCCTGAAGCTCCCGGCCCGTGCGCGGGTTGCGGACCCGAGCCTGGGCCACCACCACCTCCGCCAGGTCCCCGTCCTCGAACAAGGCCCAAACCCCCGGACAGGGGAGGACGGGCAGCCCCAGGGCCACCGCGTTGCGGAAGAAGATGCGGGCGAAGGACTCCGCCACCACGCACGCCACGCCCAAGGCCTGCAGCCCCTCCGGGGCAGTCTCCCGGCTGCTGCCGCACCCGAAGTTCCGGCCCGCCACCACCACGTCCCCCGGCCGGACCTCGCGCGGGAACTCGGGCCGCACCGCCTCCAGCACGTGCCGCTTGCGCTCCTCAAGGGGTGCCACCGCGTACGCGCCCGGGGCCAGCAGGTCCGTGCTGACGTCGTCACCGAACTTCCACACCCGGCCCACCAGGGGGCGGCTCAGCCGGTCCTCACGCACGCGCCAACACCTCCCGGGGATCCGCGATGTGCCCGCACACCGCGCTGGCCGCCACCGTGGCGGGGGAAGCCAGGTAGATCTCCGCCTGCGGGCTTCCCATGCGGCCCTGGAAGTTGCGGTTGTGCGTGCCGATGCACCGCTCCCCGTCCCCCAACAGCCCCAGGTGGCCGCCGAAGCACGGGCCGCAGCCCGGCGGCAGGACCGTCGCCCCCGCGGCCACCAGCTCCGCCAGGATCCCCCGCCGGCTGGCCTCCTCGTACACCGCCCGGGAGGCGGGGCCCACGAGGAGCCGGGTCCGGGGGTGCACCTTCCGGCCCCGGAGGTAGCGGGCGGCCTCCTCCAGGTCCTCCACCCGGCCGTTGGTGCACGACCCCAGGAAGGCCTGGTCGATGGCCAACCCCTCCACCTCCCGCACGGGCCGCACGTGGTCCACCCGGTGGGGCAGGGCCACCAAGGGCTCCAGGCGGGACAGGTCCACGGACACGGTGCGTTCGTAGGGGGCGTCGGGGTCCGGCTGCGGCCAGCCCAGCCCCGCCTCCCGGTAGAAGGCGCGGGTCACCGCGTCCGGGGGGAAGAAACAGAACTTGGCCCCGGCCTCCACGGCCATGTTGGCCACGCTCATGCGGCCTGCCAGGTCCACGGAGCCTACCGCCTCTCCCGTGAACTCCAGGGCCCGGTACTGGGCGAACTCCGCCCCGTACTGCCCCAGCAGGTGGAGGATGAGGTCCTTCCAGCTGACCCCCACGCCCAGGCGCCCCTGCAGCTCGCAGCGGATGGTGGGCGGCACCTGGAACCAGAGGGTGCCGGTGGCCACCGCGTACGCCATCTCGGAGGTGCCGATGCCCGTGCCCGCCGCGGCCACGGCCCCGTACGTGGTGGAGTGGGAGTCCGTCCCCACCACCAGCATTCCTGGCCGCACCAACCGGGTCTCCACCAGGAGCTGGTGGCAGATGCCCTGCCCCGTGTCGAAGAAGTGCCGGATCCCGAACCGCTCCACGCCCTGGCGGATGCGCCGGTGCAGGCTCGCCACCGCCGCGGAGGGGGGAGGGGAGAAGTGGTCCAACACCACCGCCACCCGGTCCGGGTCCCAGACCCGGTGGATCCCGAGCCGTTCCAGGGTGTCGAAGAGGGTGCCCGCGAAGATGTCGTGGACCAGGCAGAAGTCCACCGCGCAGGTCACGAACTCCCCCGCCCGCACCGGCCGGCCCGCGGCCCGGCCCAAGATCGCCTCTGCGAGGGTGTGCCCCATGGCTGCCCGACCGTTCGGTCGAATCCAGGGTGGTCCGCGGGGCTCGCGGCTTCAATGAGCCGTCTGAGGGGTTGTCGTGGTACAGGCGCACCATCCCGCGCGGGAGGCTAGGTTGCCCGGAGGAGTTCCCTTGGGGCGTCCACTTCATTGACAGGTCCCCGCGGACGGGGGGAGAAATAGGCCAGGCGACCGGAAGGTCGGTCGGCGCCGCGCGGCGTATCATACGTTCCGGGACGGTGGCGAGGAGGTGGGGCTGTCCAGCACCGGGCCTCCACGGGAATCGCCAGCGGGTCGGGCGAGAGAAAAATCCCAGACGGGAGGTGGGTCCATGAGCGGTCTGTGGCGTGGTCGGCCTTGGCGGGCCGCCCTCTGCCTGGGGGTGGCCGCAGTCCTGGTAGGGGTGTTGGTTTACCCCTTGGTGGCGGCTCCCGCGGCCCGGGTGGGAGCGCCTTACCGCATCGGGTTCATCGCCTCCGTGACAGGGCCCGGCGCGAGCCTGGGCACCCCGGAGCGCGACGTGGCCCGGCTGGTGCAGGAGCGGTTGAACCGCGAGGGCGGCATCGCCGGCCCCGACGGAGTCCGGCACGAGGTGCAGATCCTCATCCAGGACGACCAGAGCCGGGCGGACGTGGCGGCCAGCCTGGCCCGCCGGCTCATCGAGCAGGAACAGGTGCACGTGCTGGTGGGCACCACCCTGAGCGGGCCGAGCCTGGCCATCGTGCCCATCGCCACGGAGTTGCGGACCCCCAACATCTCCATGGCCTCCGCCCGCGCCATCATCGAGGACCCGCAGACGAAACGCATGCGCACGTGGATCTTCAAGCCGGTCCCCGAGAACCTGCACTCCGCGGCGAAGCAGGCGGAGTACCTGAAGGCCGCGGGGATCGACCGGGTCTGCCACCTGTACGAGAACACCGCCTACGGCCAGGACACCTTCGCCAGCGCCAAGCAGGAGTTCCCCAAGCTGGGGATCCGCATCCTGTACGGGGACTCCTTTGACCGGTTCGCCACGGAGTTCCCACAGGTGACGCGGGTGCGGGCCAGCGGCTGTCAGGCGGTGGTGATCGGCTCCATCCCGCCCGCGGCCGCGGTGATCAACGTGGCGGTGGCGGGCCGGGTGGGCCCCCGGAAGATCGTGCACGGCCACGGGGCCTGCAGCCCGGATCTCATCCGCACCGCGGGCCAGGCCGCGGAGGGGACGGTGATGCCGTGCGGGAAGATCCTGGTGGCGGACCAGCTGCCCGCCAACGACCCCGTGCGCCGGGTGAACCTGCAGCTCATCGAGGAGTACAGCCGGCTCACGGGAGGGCAACCCATCAGCACCTTCGCGGGGCACGCCTACGACGCCCTGCAGTGGGCCCTGCTCGGGCTGCAGGCGGTGCCCGACGGCCAGCCCCTGGCGCGGGTGCGGGAGCTGGCCCGGGACGGGATCGAGCGCATCCGCAACTACGTGGGCACCCACGGGGTGATGAACCTGAGCCCGGAGGACCACCTGGGGTTTGACCCCAAGGACTTCGTCATCGTGACGGTGCAGGGCGGCCGGTTCGTGCTGCTGCCACCCCAGCGGTGGAAGTGACGACCCGGGTGAGGTCCGCGGCGGAACCCGCCACCACGGAGGTTGCCGCACGGACGGCGCGCGGGCCGCGGGAGCACCTGCCCGCGGCCCGCCGGGCCGGCCCCCGGGCGCGGCTGGGGGGAGTTGCGGCCTTCGTGCTGCTCGGCCTGTGGCTTCTGGGCAGGCGGCTGGGCTACGGGCCCGGGGAGTACCTGCAGCTCCTGGTGGACGGTACCGTCACCGGGGCGGTGTACGCCCTGGTGGCGGTGGGGTTTGCGGTAGTCTACCGGGTCACGGGCGTCATCAACTTCGCCCAGGGTGCCTTCGTGATGCTCGGCCCCATGTTGACCGTTTCGTTCTTCCGGGCCCTCGGCGGGGCGGGAGCTGTCGCTCTGGCCACCGCCGCCCTGGCCGCGGTGGCCGTCACCGCGGGTCTGGCCATGGCCGTCCACCGCTTCACCCTGCACCCCGCCCGCGGTGCCTCCGCCCTCACCCGCATCATCATCACCGTGGGCGTGTACATCAGCTTGCAGGGGCTGGCCCTTCGGATCTGGGGCCCACGCCCCCAGGTCATGCCCGCCTTCACCACCATGCAGATGGCGGACCGGCTCTTGGAGGTAGGCGGGGTGGTCCTCCAGGCGCAGAGCCTGTGGGTGTGGGGCACCGGTGCGGTGACGGTGCTGGCCCTGGCTGCGTTCTTCGAGGGGACGGTGGTGGGCAAGGCCATGCGGGCGTGCGCGGTGAACCGCACCGCGGCGCGCCTCATGGGGATCCCCGTGGACCGGATGGCCACCCTGGCCTTCGGGCTGGCGGGGGTGCTGGGGGCGGTGGCGGGCATCGTCCTGGCCCCGTCCACGCGGCCCACCTACGACATGGGACTGGACCTGGGCCTGAAGGGGTTCGTGGCAGCCATCGCGGGCGGCCTGGTGAGCGTGCCCGGGGCGGTGGCAGGCGGGCTGGTCCTGGGGGTACTGGAAAGCCTGTGGGCGGGGGTCACGGTGGCGGGCTTCAAGGACCTGTTTGCCTTCGTCATGCTGATCCTCCTGCTCCTGTCCCGGCCCCAGGGTTGGCTGGAGGCGGGTCACGAATGAGGCAAGGGTCCTGGGGTTTCCGGTGGCTGGCCGCGGCCGCGGCGGTGGCCGCGGTGGGCGTCTGGGACCTGGTGCAGCCCGGAGGTCTGGCCCGCCTTTCGGGCGGGCTGTTCACCTCTGACCTCCTCATCCGGACGGGGCTGTTCACCGTGGTCCTGGTGGGCCTGAACCTCCTCATGGGGTACGCGGGACAGGCCTCCCTGGGACAGGCGGCCTTCTACGGGATGGGGGCCTTCGCCTCCGCCATCTTCACCGTGCGGGCTCGGGTCCTGGGAATCCCCCCCGCGGTGGCGGAGGCGTGGTGGTGGCCCTGGGTGGTGATGGTGCTGGCGGCCCTCGCGGTGGGTGCCTTCGCCCTGGTGGTGGGGCTGGCCATTTTGCGCCTGCGGGGCCACTACCTGGCCATGGCCACCCTGGGGCTGGGGGTGATCGTGTACATCGTCCTGCGGGAGAACCTGGGGATGCCCCACCTCAACCTCACGGGGGGGTTCGACGGGATCGTGGGGGTGCCGCGGCTGCGGGTGGGAGGAGTCCAGCTGTGGCCGGTGCAGGTGTACTTCTTCGTGGTGTGGGCCGCGGCCCTGGCCAGCCTGGCCTTGGGCCTGAACGTGGTCCACTCCCCCGTGGGACGCGCCCTGCGGGCCCTGCACGGCAGTGAGCTGGCCGCGGAGAGCGTGGGGGTGGACGTGGGGAGCCTGAAGGCGAAGATCTTCGCCCTAAGCGCCGCCCTGGCCTCCGTGGCGGGCAGCCTGTACGCGCACTTCCAGGCCGCGGTGGTCCCCGACACCTTCGGGTTCGTGCCCTCCCTGGAGCTGGTGGTGATGTCCGCGGTGGGCGGGATGAGCAGCATCTGGGGCGCGCCCCTCGGGGCTCTCACGGTGTTGCTCCTGGAGCAGCTGCTGCGGACCCACGTCCTCGGCCTGGTCCCCGCGGTGTCGGGGGAGCTCGAGCCCGTGGTGTTCGGCGCCATGCTGGTGGTCATCATGATGTACTGGCCCGGGGGCTTGGTGAGCTCCCGCAGGACCCAGGCCCCCGTGTGGACGAGCCGATGACGGGAGACGTGCTGCTCCACGTGGACCGGGTCACGAAGGCCTTCGACGGCCTGGTGGCGCTGTCGGAGGTTTCCCTGCGCGTCCGGCCCGGACAGATCAAGGGGCTCATCGGCCCCAACGGCGCGGGGAAGACCACCCTGTTCAACCTCATCGCCTGCTGCCTCTCCCCCACGGAGGGCGACATCGTGTTCCGCGGTCGGTCTTTGGTGGGCCTGCCGCCGCACCGGGCCGCGGAGCTGGGCATCGCCCGGACCTTCCAGAACGTGCAGATCTTCCCAGGGATGACGGTGCTGGAGCACGTGCTGGTGGGGCTGCACCGCCAGGCACAGGCCGGGCTCGTGGGTGCCGCCTTGCGGACCCTGGGGGTGCGCCGCACGGAGTCGCGGCTGCGGGAGCAGGCGGAAGCTCTGCTGGCCCGGGTGGAGCTCACCCCGTGGGCGGAGGCGCCCGTGGAAACCCTGCCCTTCGGGCTTCTGCGCCGGGTGGAGCTGGCGCGGGCCCTGGCGGTCCGGCCGAAGCTGCTGCTCCTGGACGAGCCCGGGTCCGGCCTCAACCCCACGGAGAAGCAGGCCATGAGCCAGCTCATCCGCAGCCTGCGGGACGAGGGGATCACGGTGTTCCTCGTGGAGCACGACATGACCATGGTGATGGGCCTGGCGGACGAGGTGGCGGTGCTGGACCACGGAGCCCTGCTGTGCGAAGGACCGCCCGGGGAGGTGCAGCGGGACCCGCGGGTGGTGGCCGCTTACCTGGGCGAGGAGGACGATGCTTGAGCTGGTCGGGGTGAGTGCAGGCTACGGCCGGCTACTGGCCCTGCGGGAGGTGTCTGTGGAAGTCCCCGCGGGTCGGGTGGCGGCGGTGATCGGCGCCAACGGCGCGGGCAAGACCACGTTGCTGCGGGTCATCTCCGGGCTGCTGCCACCCCGCTCCGGGCACGTCCGCCTCAACGGCCAGGACATCACGGGCTGGTCCCCCGAGCGGGTGGTGGCCTCCGGGATCGCCCACGTCCCGGAGCGCAGGCAGCTGTTCGGGTCCATGCGGGTGGAGGACAACCTGCTCCTGGGCGCCTACCTGCGGCTGCGCGGGGGACGGAAGCGGGAGGTGCAGGAGGACCTGGAGAAGGTGTACGCCCTGTTCCCGCGCTTGCGGGAGCGGCGCCGTCAGATGGCGGCCACCTTGTCCGGGGGCGAGCAGCAGATGCTGGCCCTCGGCAGGGCCCTCATGGCGCGGCCCCAGGTCCTGCTCCTGGACGAACCGTCCCTGGGCCTGGCGCCCCTGCTGGTGCGGGAGCTGTTCCGGGTCATCCGCCAGCTCCGCGACCAGGGGTACACGGTCCTCTTGGTGGAGCAGAACGCGCACCAGGCCCTGCGGGTGGCGGACGTGGCCTACGTCATGGAGACGGGGACCGTCACCCTGAAGGGGTCGGGAGCCGAGCTGTTGTCCGCGCCCCAGGTGCAGGCCGCGTACCTGGGGGGGACGGGGTAACCCACGCGGCGCCGCGGGTTCACCGGTACCCGGACTCCAGCCAGCCCCGGGGGACCAGGGCCTGCACGTGGCGTCCTTGCCCCACCTTCTTGTGCTGGTTGAAGGCCTCCACCCAGGTGTACACCTTCCGTCCCTCCACCTTCTCCAGGGTCGCCCGCACCACCACCCGCATCCCCACGGGGGTCGGGGCCAGGTGTACCACCTCCACCGCCCAGCCCACCGCGTCCTCGTGCGGTTCCAGGTACGGCAGGATCAGCTTGCGGCTGGCTTCCTCCATGTGCCGCACCATGGCCCAGGTGGCGTACACGGGGTGCACCAGGCCCAGGGTGTCGAACCGCGCCACCATGGACTCGTCCACCCACACCTCCAGCTCCGTGGCCTCACCCGGCCGCAGTCCCGGCTTCATGGCAGGCCGTCTCCGTGCTCCGGCAGCAGGTCTACGAAGCGGTGGCCTTCTCGCTCCATGAGCTCCCCCGTCCGGAAGCGCACCGGCCACAGAAACGCAGGACCGGAGAACACGAAGGTGTGGTACTCGCCGAACTCCCCGCAGGGGTCCGCGCCCGCTTCCTCCACCCCCCGCAAGAACGCCTCGTCCACCCGCGCTCCCACCCACCCGGCCCTGCCTAGGCGGAGGTCCACGGACACCACCACGGCCCCGTAACCCAGGTGGAGGAACTCCCGGACCAGCTGTTCGGGCGGGCTCCCCCAGAGGGGTTCCAGGTGGGCCAGCCCCGCGCTCCGCACCCGCTCCTCGTACCAGGCCCGCACGTCCTGCAGGTGCACGTTCCCAAAGGCCACGGCCTCGCAGCCGCGCGCCCGCAGTTCCTCCAGGACGCCCCGAAAGGCGGCCTCAAACCCCTCCGAGGTCACCGGCCGCTGCACCAGCTCCAGCCCCAGTCCGGCCGCCTGCGCCTTCACCAGCTCTGCCCGTACCCCGTGGAAACGCACCCTGCCCGAGCTCTGCTCGAACAGGTTCACCAGCCACCGCACCGACGTGCCCTGTGCCCGCAGGCGATGGAGGGCCAGAGCGGAGTCCTTCCCGCCCGACCAGCACAGGGCGCAGCCGCCTACAGCCAAGCTCCCAACCGCTCCTGCTCGAAGAGGTGCTTCTCCCGCCACGCCTCGTGGGTGGGCTCGGACACTTGCACCTGCGGGGCGGGCTGAGCGAGGAAGTTCCCCACCACCTTGGCGGCTTTCTGCCCCCCTACCTCCACGAAGCAGTACCCGAAGCCGTCGAACTCCAGGGGACGACCCAGGCCCAGCTCGTGCAGGATGTGGGACACGGCCACCCGCGCTTGGGCTTCCGCGAACACCCCGGCTTTGGGCAGCGGCATCCCGTTGGCCATGGGCAGCTCCAGCACGTCCCCCACCGCGAACACCCGCTCATCTCGGGTCCGCAGGGTGCGGGGGTCTGCCCGCACCCATCCGTTTTCCACCAGCCCGCTGCGCACCACCGCCTCCGGGGCCCGGTGCGGCGGGACCGCGACCAGCGCGTCGCACGCCAGCTCCCCGTCCTCGAACACCACCCGCCCCGGCTCCACCGCCACCACCTTCCGGTTCGGGTGGAAACGGATGCCCTTCGCCTGGAGCTGGCCTTCCACCGCGGCGCACGCGGCCGGCCCTGCCGCCGGCAGGGAGCTGGGTTGCGGGGTGAAGGCCACCAGCTCCACCTGGTCCCGGACCCCGTGGCGTCGGTAGAACTCGTCCAGCAACAGGGCGGCCTCGTAGGGGGCGGGCGGGCACTTGTACGGCAGCCCCAGGATCCCCACCGCCACCCGGCCCCGACGCAGACCCCGCACCTGTCCGGCGCGGCGTTCCACTTCCTGTGCGTCGTACAGGTTCAACGCCCAATCCGCGCCGGGCACCAGGTCCGGCCGGGGTTCGGCTCCCAGAGCCACGATGAGGTAGTCGTAGGCGAGCTCACCCTGCTCGGTCCGCACCCGACGGGCCCCGAGGTCCACCGCCACCACCTGGTCCTGCACCCAGCGGGCGCCGTGCCGGGCGATCCCCCGGAGGGAGCGGCTTCCCGCGGCCAAATCCGTGAGGCCTGCCAGAACCCACAGTTTGCGCAGGCCCAAGTAGAAGGCCTCCCGCCGGTCCACCACCACCACCTCGTGCCCCGCCCGCGCCGCGGGGCTCAGGGCGTGTGCCGCGCTGAGGCCCCCGAAGCCGCCACCCAGGATCACGATCCGCGCCATGGCATCCTCCCTCCCAGACAACCCCGCTCCACAACCGCCCGAGCCACCTTCCTCGACCATCCCAAAAATCGCTGCGCGATTTTTCGGGACCCCGGTCCCCCTCCCCTGGAGGAGCTTTTCTCGGACACCCTCCTGGCCGTCGGGATCAGGATACCTGGTGCAGACGGACCAGGGGAGCGGTACCGAGGCCCCGGGGACAGAACGCCGTGAATTTTACCGCACGCATTTTCCGGATTGCCAAGGCGGCGCAGGCGTGCTAGCGTGGTTTTGCCAGCGGAAGCGCGGCACCGAGGTGGGAGGAGGTACTCCGCAAGGGGTGACCCGGCCTAACTCGGAGCAAGCGCTCCGCTGGCGTTTTTGTCCCGCCCCGTTTCCGCAGACTGTTGCTGCTCCTTCGCGCGGTTTCCGGAACGGCTCTCCCCGGTGGTATGCTCGGAGGCGGCAGGGAGGAGAAAACGGTGCAGCAGCTGGTGCAGAGGCGTCGTCCCTCGGTGGCGGTGCGGGTCGGCCCGGTCACCCTGGGCGGCGGTGCGCCCGTGGCGGTCCAGTCCATGACCGACACCGACACCGCGGACGTGGAGGCGACGGTCCGCCAGGTCCGCCAGCTGGTGGAAGCGGGTAGTGAGCTGGTGCGGGTCACGGTCAACACCGAGGACGCGGCGCGGGCGGTCCCCTACATCGTGGACCGGCTGCGGAGCGCGGGGATCCAGGCCCCGCTTGTCGGGGACTTCCACTACAACGGCCACCTGCTGCTCACCCGCTACCCTGCGTGCGCCCGGGCCCTGGACAAGTACCGCATCAACCCGGGAAACGTGGGCCCCCGGGGGCACGACGAGAACTTCCGGGCCATCGTGGAGGTGGCCTTGCAGTACGGGAAACCGGTGCGCATCGGGGTGAACTGGGGCTCCCTGGATCAGGCTCTGCTCACGGAACTCATGGAGGAGAACGCCCGCAGGCCGGACCCCCGGGACGCCCGGGAGGTCACCCGCACGGCCATGGTGGAGAGCGCCCTCCGGTCCGCCCGCCTGGCGGAGTCCTTCGGCCTACCCCACGACCGCATCGTGCTGAGCGCGAAGACCAGCCACCCCCCGGACCTCATCGAGGTGTACCGGGCCCTGGCCGAGCGCTGCGACTACCCCCTGCACCTGGGCCTCACGGAGGCCGGCATGGGACTCCGGGGAGTGGTGGCCTCCACCGCAGCCCTGGCGGTCCTCCTCCACGAGGGGATCGGGGACACCCTCCGGGTTTCCCTCACCCCGGCCCCCGGCGGCGACCGCACGGAGGAGGTTCGGGTGGCCCAGCAGATCCTCCAGAGCCTGGAGATCCGCACCTTCTTCCCGCAGGTGAGCGCCTGCCCCGGCTGCGGCCGCACCCGGAGCAGCTTCTTCCGGGAGATGGCCCAGCAGGTGGAGGAGTACATCCACGCCCGCATGCCGGAGTGGAAGGACCGCTACCCCGGGGTCGAGGAGCTCCGGGTGGCGGTCATGGGCTGTGTGGTGAACGGGCCCGGGGAGAGCCGGCACGCCCACGTGGGGATCAGCCTGCCCGGCACCTTCGAAGAGCCGCGGGCGCCCGTGTACGTGGACGGGCGCCTGCTTACCACCCTGCGGGGCGAGGACCTGGTACGGGAGTTCTGTGCCATCCTGGAGTCGTACGTGGCCACCCGGTTCGGCCCGCCGCGGGGGTAGCCCAGGTCGGCGTCCGTGTCAAACCGTTCCCTTGACAACGCCCGCCGCCGTGCTATGGGTGGAAGTGGAGGCGAAAGCCTCCGGGACTCTGCCCGGAAAGGAGGTGAACAGGCATGGTGTGGGCGAACTGGGTCAACGCGTTGGTGGGCGTCTGGTTCGTGCTGTCGCCCTTCGTGCTCGGTTACTCCGCGGACGCGGGGCGGACGGGCACCAGCATCGTAGGCGGTCTCATCCTCCTCATCCTCGGCGCCTGGGCGGCCAGCAACGAGGACGCACGCCGCAAGGTGTGGATCCAGTACGTGAACGGCCTGGTGGGCATCTGGTTCGTCATCAGCCCCTGGGTGCTGGCCTTCACGCAGGATCCCGCGGCTCTGTGGACGTCCCTCATCGGGGGCGCCATCGCGGTGGTGCTGGCCGCCTGGCTGGCCTTCGGCGTGCTGCCGAAGGAAGCGGCGACCAAGTAACGCGTGTTGCCCCGGGGCCACCCGGGCCCCCGGCCCGGGTGGCCTTTCTTCTTTGCGGATAGACCGCCTGGCACGTTTTGTGCTAGCATCCGGTGCCGTAGAACCCCGAAAGCGGAGGTCGCCGGATGCACAGCCTGGTGTACGCGGCCACCCTGCTCGTGGCGTGGAGCGCATCCCTCACCCACCTGTCCCTGCACCTGCTGCAAGTCCCGGAGGAGGACCGGCTCCTGGCAAGCGTGTTCATGGGCGCCGCGTACACCCTGCTGGGAGTCCCCCTTACGGGGCTGGTGTTGTGACGGAAATCGCGCAGCGATTTCGGGGGGTGTTCTAGCCGAACAGCCGCGGCTTCCCCAGCAGCGCCCGCAGGGTGGCCATCTTCCCGATGTGGTAGCCGCGGTGGTACGCGCTGAAGGCCAACATCTCCCCCACGGACCGGTAGTGGGGAGCGTCCACGGGCCGCTCTAAGGCCGCACCATCCAGGAGCCGGAGCAGGGCCTCGTGGGTTGTCTCGAACACGGTCCGCACCTGGCTCAGGGGCGGGTAGTCCGCCTGCCCTCCCGTGCCCGGTCCGAAGAGGGCCGCGTACGCCTCCGGGACGGGGGCTGGCGCGCCGGCCCTGCGCAGCAACACCCCGTCGGCCTGGGCCAGGTGCCCCACCTGCCACACCACGGGCGAGAGGCCCTGTACCACCCTCCGGGCCTCTTCCTCCGACAGGTCCTCCAGACACCGGATCACCCGGTCCCGCGTGGCCTCCAGGGCGTACCGCAACAGGTCCTTGGGTTCCACCATCACCGGGACGGGGCCAGGCGGGTCACCAGAAGCTTGTCCACGCGGGGACCGTCCAGGTCCACCACCTCGATGGTGTAGCCGGCCACCACCACCCGGTCGCCCACGGACGGGATCCTGCCCAGGAGGTGCAGCACCAGCCCCGCGGCGGTGGAAGCTTCCTCGACCCCCACTTCCTCCTCTCTCAGCCCAAGACGCTCCAGGAGCTGGTGCAGGGGGAGCCGGCCGTCCACCAGGAGGGAGCCGTCGGGGCGCACCACCACCCCCGGCTCCTCCTCCCCGTGCTCGGAGGGGATCTCGCCCACCAGCTCCTCCAGGAGGTCTTCAAGGGTGACCCAACCCGCGGTACCCCCGTACTCGTCCAAGACCACCGCCGCGTGCTGCCCCTGTTCCTGGAACCGCCTCAGTGCTTCCAGCACCCGCACCGTCTCGGGGATGGCCAGGACCGGCCGCATGAGGTCCGCCACCGAGGCATTTCGGTCCGCCCCCACCAGGTCCCGGGCGAACAGGACCCCCACGATGTGGTCCAAATCGCCCCGGTACACGGGGAACCGGGAGTACGTGGTGGACCGGATCCGGGCCACCGCCTCCTCCACCGTAGCTTCCACGGGGACGGCCACGAGCTCCGTACGCGGTGTCATCACCTCGGACACCACACGGCCCGTGGCCTTCAGCACGCCTTCCAGCACCCGGGCACCCTTCTCCTCGATGAGACCCGCCCGCAGGCCCTCCTCCACCAGGCTGCCGAACTCCTCCACGGTGAGCCTCCGCGCCCCCGCACCCCTCTGTCCCACCAACCACAGGGCCGCGTTCACCGCCGCCGCCAGGAGGAACGCCAGGGGAGAGACGGCCCGGGAGAACACCGTCATGAGGGGTGCCAGGCGTGCCGCCAGCTCCTCCGCCCGCGCCAGGGCGACCCGCTTGGGGACCAACTCTCCGAACACCAGGGACGCGAAGGTGACGGCGGCCACCACCAGGGCCACGGCCAGCGAACCCGCGTAAGGGGCCAGCGGGGGCCATCCGCGGAGGAATTCCGCCAGGGGCTCGGCCAGCCGTGCGCCGGAGTACACCCCCGCCAGGGTGCCCACCAGGGTGATCCCCACCTGGACCGCGGCCAGGAACCGGTCCCGGTGCAGGACCAGGCGGTACGCGGCGTCGGCCCCCCGGTCCCCTGCCCGCCTCCTCCTTTCCAGAAGCCCCGGGCGGGCGGTGACCACGCTCATCTCCGCGGCCGCGAACAGCCCGTTCACCAGCACGAGGGCCAGGACCACCAGGCCTTCCCAGTACCACGCCATGCTACGCCCTTACCGGCTCGGGTCCGCCACCCACGCCACCAGCCAACCCGCTGCCCCTGCTGCCAAGCTGGCTCCCATCCACAGCTGCACGGACCAGCCTAACCCGGAGACCTGCGGGAGGGCGAAGCCGCCTCCCGTGCCGTACAGCACGTCCACCGCGCCCATCTGGCCCACCACCAGGAACACGGAGCTACAGAAGGCGGCAGCCACCGCACCGGCCCAAAGCCGAACTCCACGGGGCCCGCCTCCCCGGGCGCGGGCGGCCAGCAGGTCCGCCACCAGGCCCGTCAAGAGGGCGGCCGCTACGAACCCGTGGTGGTCCCGGAGGCTCGCCAGCAGAAGGCCGTTGGCCCCGAACAACACGGTCCACCCGCCCGCGGGAAGGAGGCCCGCCCGCCCGACCGCCACCAGCACGCCGCTGGCCACAGATGCCTGCAGCAGCAGGCTCAGCAACCCCATGGCCTCGCCGAAGTAGAACAACCCGTACCGGTACGTCTGCAGTCCCGTGCGCAGGAACCCCGCGGAGGGCCACGGGTCCACGTAAGGGTGCGCGAACTGCGTCAGGAACGTCAGGGTGGACAGCACCACGAAGCCGCCCGCGACCCGGCTCCACCCACGGGTGGCGCTCGCCAGCCACCAACCCAGGTGGACGAGGGCGCCCGCTTGCAGCAGGGCTCCCGGCCCCACCAGGCCCGGCAGGGACTCCAGGCGGACGAAAGCCGCCCCCGGGGTGCGGGCGCCCGAGGAAACCGTGCTCAGCAACCAGCCCAACAGCGCCACGCCGGCTGCCGCCGCCCGGCCCCGGCTCTCCCGCGGGGCGGGGCTTCCCCCTCGGACTGCCCGTTGCTCCAGGAAGGCCTGCGCCCCGACCCACACCACCGCCGTCAGGTACGGCAGGTGCCACAGGCTCAAACCCGCCGGGAAGTGGGGCGGGCCAGGCCGGGAAGGGAAGGTCCCCCACCACCCCACGTCCCGGACCAGGTGGTTGTGTGCCCACGCGTCCGCGTACAGGCTCAGCACCGCCAGCACCACCGCGGCCTGGGAGCAGAGTGACGCGTGCCGCGGGGCCCGTACCTGCTGAGAGCCGGCGGGCGCCTCCACCATCCCCCTCGGATTTTCGTCGGGGGCACCGGGAACCCTGCGCCCTGTCCTAAACTGGAGCCCGTGAGGGCCTTCGTCACCGGGGTGACTGGGTTCGTGGGCGGGCACCTCGCCGAGGCCCTGCTGCGGGAGGGCTGGGAAGTGCGAGGTCTTGTGCGCCCCGGCAGGGACCTGTCGGGCGTCCCTGGGGGGGTCGAGGTGCTGGTCGGTACCCTGGACCAGCCAGAGGTCCTCCAGGCCGGCTGCCGCGGGTGCCAGGTGGTGTTCCACGTGGCTGCGGAGCTGGACGGGGCCGCCCCCCGGGAACGCATCCTGGCCGTAAACGCCGCGGGCACGGAAAACGTCCTGCGGGCCGCGGCAGACTCAGGCGTGCAGCGGGTGGTGTTCACCAGCTCGGTGGCCGTGTACGGGGAGGCAGCCCCGGAGGGGGCGGACGAGGACACCCCCCGGCGTCCCAGCCACGCGTACGGGGAGTCCAAAGTCCTGGCGGAAGACGCCTGCTTCCGCTACCACGCGCGGGGGCTCGTGGAGACGGTGGTCCTCCGGCCGTGCTTCATCTACGGTCCTCGGGATCGCCACTTCACCCCCAACGCGGTGCGGGTGCTGCGCGGCGGCTGGTTCCCCATGGTGGCGGGCGGCCAGGCTCCCCTGGACCTGGTGCACGTGGAGGACGTGGTGCAGGCCCACCTTCTGGCCGCGCGCACGGCCGGGGCCGCGGGGCGGGCGTACAACGTTACGGACGGGGCCCGCCGGACCGTCCGGGACTTGGTGCGGTTTGCGGCGAGAGCCTTGGGGGTCCGGGTGCGGGAGATCCCCGTGCCCGAGTGGGCCGTCGCCCCGGCGGCTGTCCTGCTGCGGGCGGCCGCCCGCCTGGCGGGGGCTCCGGGCGCGGAGATGTTGAGCCCGGGGAACCTGCGGGCCATGCTGGCACCCCACCACTTCAGCATCGCCCGGGCGCGGGCGGACCTCGGCTACCAGCCACGGTACCAGGCGGAGGCCACCTTGCCCGCCCTTCTCGCCGCCTACCGCTGATGCCCTGGGCGCGCTACCGGGGAGTCCTCCCGGAGTGGGAGCGGTGCGAGGCCGCGTGCGCGCGACCAGCTCCCAAGACCGTACGGGTCTTCCCCTCCCGCATCTCCCCCGAGGCTCTGGTCCGCCGGTTGGAGTCCCAGGGGTTCTGCCTCGAAGCGCTCCCCTACCCTCCCCACACCTACCGGGTGGTCGAAGAGCCTTTCCCCGTGGGCAAGACGGTGGAACACTGGCTGGGTTACCTGTACGTGCAGGAGTCCGTGATGGCCCTGGTGGCCCACGCGGTCCTGGAAGACACCGAGGCCCGACTCGTCCTCGACCTGTGTGCGGCTCCGGGGGGCAAGACCACCCACCTGTCCGAGCTGTTGCCCTCCGGGACGGTGGTGGCCGCGGACACCAGCCAGCGCCGCCTTCGGGCTCTGGGCTCCAACCTGCAGCGCACCGCCCGTCTCAACGTGGCAAGCTTCCGGGCGGACGGCCGCAGTTTCCCCTTGGGGACTCCCTTCGACGCGGTCCTGGTGGACGCCCCGTGCTCTGCGGAGGGCAACGTGCGGGAGGACCCCCGGGTGCTGCGGGAGCTGTCGGAGGCCGCCCGACGCCGACTCAGCCGGCTGCAGGAGGCGCTGCTGCGCCGCGCGGTCCGGCTGGTCCGCCCGGGCGGAGTGGTGGTGTACGCCACCTGCACCTTCGCCCCGGAGGAGAACGAGGCGGTGGTAGACCGGGTCCTGCGGGACCACCCGGACCTGGAGGTGGAGCCCCTGTCCCTCCCGGTCCCCCACGCGGAGGGGCTGGTGGAGTTCGCGGGTCACGCGTACGACCGCCGCCTCCGGGCGGCGTGGCGGGTGTACCCGCACCACCTTGACTCCGGAGGCCTGTTCGTCGTACGCCTGCGGCGGCAGGGGACCTCCTCCGCGGACGGGCCGCCCCCTCCGCCCCTGCTCCACCCGGCCGCCAAGCTGCCCGAGGCCTCCGCGGTGCGCCGTGTGGAGCGCGCGCAAACCCTCCTCCGGGACGAGCTGGGGGTCGACCCGCGGCACCTGGAAGGCCTCCGGTGGATGTGCGCCACCAGACACCTGTGGCTACACCGGTGCGCCGTCTGGCCCGCGGCCGCGTGGAAGCCCGGCCGGGCGTGGGAGCTGACCGGCTGCGGCCTCAGGGCCTTTGCCCGGTGGGGCCGGGGAGGGGAACGGCCCACCAGTTGGCTCGTCCAGTGGTTGGGCTGGCGCGTGCAGCGCCGGATGGACCTGGAGGCCGAGCAGTGGGACCGCCTCCTGTCCGGCCAGGTCCTCCCGGTTTCCTCGGAGCCTGGGTTCACCGCCCTGACCTTCGAAGGGGAGGTCCTGGCGGTGGGTCTGGTGCGGGAAGGCCGCCTCCGGCACCTGATCCCCGCGGACCGGGCGGAACAGCTCCGGGAGGCCCTTTGGCTGCGGCAGGGCCGCTGAGCCCCGAAGTGGGAGGGGTTTGCATTGCAGAGGTGCCGGAAGAGCGGGACAATCAAGTCGGCACGGTTCTGGGGGAGGTGAGTTGCGTGGGCCAAAGGGCGGGTGCAGAGGAGGCTCCGTCCGACCGGAGGTTAGCCGAGCTGATCCTTTACGTGGCCAGAGTGTGTGAGGGAGACGAGAGCTTCGGGAGCACGAAGCTCAACAAGATCCTGTTTCTGGCAGACTTTCTTGCCTACCGTAAACTGGGTGCGTCTATCACGGGCGCCGAGTACCAAAGGCTGCCCTTCGGACCCGCGCCCCGCAGGCTGAAACCCGTTCTGGAAGCTCTCGTACAGTCTGGCGCCGCGGCCATCAGGACGCAAGACCGGTTTGGGTACGAGCAGAAGCGTCCAGTCGCCTTGAGGGAGCCGGATCTCCGGCAGTTCACGGGCGAGCAGATCGCCCTCCTAGACCAGATCATCCGGATCCTTTGGGGACGCACGGCATCTGACGTTTCCGAGCTCTCCCACGGCTTCATCGGGTGGCAGCTCGCCGAGGAAGGGGAGACGATCCCTTACGGGCTGGCCCTTTATGATCCGGGCCGGCAGCTTTCCCAGGAGGGGAAGCGCGTGGTAGAAGAGCTGAGGGACTACGCGACCGCCCTCCTTGCTGGGGATGCCAGCTAGCAGGTGGCGCATCCAGGAATCCCAGCGGTTCGTACAGAGCCTACCCCAGGTCAGATCTCAAGCCCCATGGGTAGATCAAGCGCTGGAAGGCTTGCGGTTTGCGCTGTTGAGAAACCCGACCGGGATCGGGGGCTCCTCAGGGAACCTCCACTGGGCGACTTTCGCCCCACCGGGAGGCTCCGGCGACCCGGTCACCTTCTTTTGGACCGCGGACGAGGCAACGAGAACTGTGTGGCTCGTTCACGTCATCGTGGGGCTGGTAATATAACAAAGGCCCAGAGGCATCCGGGGAGTCGCACCGACATGAGCACGGGACAGGACCGCCCGATCATGCTGGCCGCCAACGCCGCCGCTCGCAGGCCAGCCCGAAACCACCCTGGGGCACCTCGGTTGGTGGGCGGCGGCAGCGGCGGTCCGGCTCCTGGGTTGCAGGTTCACACCGCAGACGCCCGAAGCTCGCGAGCAGATTTACGAGGCTTGGCTGGGCGGTGTGCCGAAAGCCGAACCACACCGCAGACGCCCGAAGCTCGCGAGAGCGGTGGCGGCGGGCTTGGTCGGTTCTCTTGGCTTGTCCTGTGCGGGTTCTAGCTGGCTGGGGGGCCAGGATTCGAACCTGGGTCGCCGGATCCAAAGTCCGGGGTCCTACCGCTAGACGACCCCCCAAGCCCCGCTCATTCTACCACCCCGCCTCCCCCTCAGGCTTGACCGCGGAGTAGCAGGCGCAGTCCCTGGGGAGGGGGCCGAGGTTGGGGTGCACGGACCAACGGCGCAGGACTCCTTCCCGCTGCATCCCCGCCTTCTCCAGCACGCGGGCGGAAGCTCGGTTGTCCACGTCCACCACCGCCCACACCCGGTGGATCTCCGGTTGCGCCAGGGCCCAGGTGACCACCGCCTGCACCGCCTCCGTCATGTAGCCGCGGTTCCAGTAGCGCCGGGCGAGCACGTAACCCAGCTCCAGTCGGTGGCCGTCGGGCCGCAGCTCCACCATCCCGATGGGACGGTCCTCTCTCCTCCGGACCACCACCCACCGGAACGTCCGGCCCTCCTCCCACTCCTCCAGGGCCCGCCGCACCAGCGCCCGGGTCTCCTCCACGGTGCGGTGGGGGAGCCAGGTCAGATACCGGAGGACCTCCGCGTCCTGGGCGTACGCGTGGAAGATCGCTTCCGCGTCCTCCTCCCTCGGCCGCCGCAGGATCAGCCGTTCGGTGTGCAGCTGGTCTGGCGGCCGCCAGCCGCAGGAGGGCCTCACGCCAGGGCGATGGCGTCGATCTCCACCAGGGCGTCCCGGGGCAGCTTGGCGACCTGCACCGTGGCCCGGGCGGGCCGTGCATCCCGGAAGAAGAGGGTGTACTCCTCGTTCATGGCGTTGAAGTCGTTCAGGTCCTTCAGATACACCGTGGTCCGGACCACCTTCTCCAAGGAGGAGCCCGCGGCTTCCAGGATCGCCCGCAGGTTCTCCAGGGCCCGGCGCGTCTGCAGCCGCACGTCCCCCAGGACCAGCTGGCCCGTGGTGGGGTCCAGGGCGATCTGACCGGAGACGAACACGAACCCGCCTGCCTTGACCGCCTGCGAGTAGGGGCCGATGGCCCGGGGGGCTTCTTCCGTGAAGACGATCTCCTTGTCCGCCACCTCGCACCTCCCGTCAGTCGAGCTTCTTCTGGAACCGTACAATCGCGGCGCCGAACACCACAATCCCCAACGCCAACAGGGCTAGGACCTGCGGCCACAGGTGCTCCAAGCCCACGCCTTTGATGTAGATCCCCCGGATCACCGTGACGTAGTACGTCAGGGGGATGGCCAGGCCCACGTACTGGAGGAAGGGCGGCAGGCTTTCCCGAGGGAACAGGAAGCCCGAAAGCAGGATGCTGGGCAGGAGGATGGCCTGCGCCAGCTGGGCCGCCTGCAGGAAGGTCCGGGAGACGGTGGAGATCAGGGTCCCCAGGCCCAGGGAGGAGAAGAAGAAGGCGAAGGTGAGGACATACAGCAGGACCCAACTGCCCTTCACCGTGACCCCGAACCAGGCCCACGCCACCAGGAGGATGAAGGTGAGGTTGAAGTACGCCAAGCCCACCAGGGGCAGGAGCTTTCCCAGCATGAGCTCCGCGGGCCGCACGGGGGTGACCACGAGCTGCTCGAAGGTCCCCAGCTCCCGCTCCCGCACGATGGTCCCCAGGGTGAGGAAGGTGGTGACGAACTGCATCACCGCCCCCAGGACGCCGGGGACGATGAACACCTGGCTGCGCAGGTCGGGGTTGTACCACGCCCGGGTCCGTACCTCCACCGGCGGCGGGGGCGGCCGCTGGCCGCGCCGGGCCAAGGCCCGGACCTGCAGGTCCTGGGAGATGCGCACGCCCAGGGCCTGGGCCACCTGCAGGAGGACCCGGGCGCTGGTGGCGTCCGAGGCGTCCACCACCACCAGCAAGCTCGCGGCCCGGCCCGTCCGCACCCGCTCCCCGTAGTCCCGGGGGACCACCACCCCCACCTTCGCCCGTCCCGCGTCCAGCAGGGACTCCATCTCCCTCAGGTTCCGCACCCGGTAGCGGACGGAGAAGTACCGGGTGTTCTCCAGGGCCGCCAGGAACGCGCGGCTCTCCGCGGAGGCGGACTGGTCCCACACCGCGGTAGGCTGGTGCAGCACCTCGCTGTTGAGGTACCCGTAGAGGACCAGCTGCACCACGGGGAGGGTGAGCATGGTCACCAGCGTCCGGCGGTCGCGCCGCAGCTGCGCGACCTCCTTCCGCACCACGCTCCACAGCCGTCGGAAGTTCACCGCGAGCCCTCCAGGGTCTCCACCAGACTCACGAACACGTCCTCCAGGGACGGCACCGCGGGCAGTACCCCGGACACCGGGACCCCCTGGGCCTGCAGGAACTCCAGGAGCTCGCTAGCGGCCTCAGCGGCGCCCACGGTGACGTGCAGGGCTGCTCCGTGCAGGCCCGCCTCCCGTACCGAGGGGTGTCCCTCCACCGCCCGCAGGGCCTCCACGGGCCGGTCTGTCTGGACTTCCAGCACCACCCCCTCCATGCGCGTCCGCTTGATCTCCGCCGGGGGGCCCTGGGCGATGATCCGCCCCCCGTACAGAAAAGCCAACCGGTCGCAGTGTTCCGCCTCGTCCATGGCGTGGGTGGTGACCACCACCGTGGTCCCTTCCTCCGCGAAGCTGTGGATGAGTTCCCAGAAGTCGCGCCGGGACAGGGGGTCCACCCCGGAGGTGGGCTCGTCCAGGAAGAGCAGGGCGGGCCGGTGCAACACCGCGCACCCCAGGGCCAGACGCTGCCGGAAGCCGCCGGGCAGGGTAGCGGCCAAGTCCCCGGCCCGGTCCGCCAAGCCCGCGCGCTCCAGCCATTCACAGACTCGCCGGCGGGCCTCCGCGCCGTGCAGCCCGTACACGCCCGCGTAGAACTCCAGATTCTCCAGGACCGTGAGGTCGCCCCACAGGCTGAACCGCTGGGACATGTAGCCCACCCGCTCCTTGACGGCCTCCGGGTGGTGGCGCACGTCCAGCCCCAAAACCTCCGCGGTGCCCTCCGTGGGTTCCAGGATGCCGCACAGCATGCGCACGGTGGTGGACTTCCCCGCGCCGTTGGGGCCTAAAAGCCCCCAGATCTCCCCTTCCCGGATCTGGAAGGAGACGTGGTCCACAGCCACCACCTCGCCGAACCGGCGGGTGAGGTTTTCGGCCCGCACCGCAACACCTTCAGCCACCTAGGTCTCCCCCGTCAGGCGGGCCACGAACACGTCCTCCAGGGAGGGGGGGACCGGCCGCACCAGGTCCACCTCCACGCCGGCCCGCTCCAGCAGTTCCCGCACCGCCTCGGGCTGCCCAGGCCCCACCCACCACGCGTGGTCGCGGTCGCCAAAGACGTGGACGCTGCGTACCTGGGGGTGAGCGCGCAACACCGCCCGGGCCCGGGACCGGGGTCTGGCCACCACCTCCACCACCCAGCCCGGGAGCCCCGCGCGCAGGCTCCGCGGGTCGTCGCAGGCCACCAGCCGCCCGCGGTGCAGGAACCCTACCCGGGACGCGCGTTCCGCCTCGTCCACGTAGGGCGTGGTCAGGAACAGGGTGATCCCCCGCCGGTGGAGGTCGTACAGGATCCTCCAGAACTGCCGCCGGGACACGGGGTCCACCCCCGTGGTGGGCTCGTCCAGCAACAGGACCTCCGGCTGGTGGACCAAGGCGCAGGCCAGGGCCAGCTTCTGCTTCATGCCCCCCGACAGGGCCCTGGTGAGCCGGTCCTCCACTCCGGACAACCGGAAGGCCGTCAGCAGCCTTCGCGCGCGCGACGCAAACTCCGTGCGCGGGACCCGGTACAGGTCCGCGAACAGCTGGAGGTTCTCCCACACGCTGAGGTCCCCGTAAAGCCCCAGCTGCTGGGGGACGTAGCCGACCCGCTCCCGCACCGCCTCGGGCTCTTTCCGCACCGACCGGCCCGCCACCCACGCCTCGCCCTCGGTGGGCTCCAGGAGCCCGCACAGCAGTCGCAGGAGGGTGGTCTTGCCCGCCCCGTCCGGCCCTACCAGGACGAAGATCTCCCCGCGCCGCACTTCCAGGTCCACCCGGTCCACAGCCACCCGGGCGCCGAAGCGCCGCACCAGCCCCGCGCAGCGAACCGCTAGACCCCCCCGGTCTCCCTCCCTTGGAGGGGTTTTCCCGGGACACGCTCCTAGGCCCCGGTCCCCTGTGCCACGGGGCTCTTCAGGATACCCTGGGAAGGCGTCTCCCATCCTGAACCCGCGGGAACCTTCCGTCGCGGGCGGTCCGGCACCTTTTGGGATCCGCCGACGCACCGCGCATTTTTGGGCCCCCCCGGGGGACGGCGCCTACCGCGGCCCGCCCACGAGGATCCGGGCGTCCGCGGGCAGCCCAGGCTTGAGGACCCCCTCGGGGTTGTTGAGCTCGAGCTTCACCGCGAAAACCAGCTTGGTGCGCTCCTCCCTGGTCTGCACGTTGCCCGGGGTGTACTCGGGCCTCTGGCTGACCTCCGCCACGCGGCCGGAGAAGGTACGCCCGGGGAACGCGTCCACCCGGACCTCCGCCCGCTGGCCCAACTTCACCCGACCGAAGTCCACTTCGGACACGAACACCCGCAGGTAGGGCCGCGCCAAGTCCGCCACGGTGAGCACCACCGTACCGGGCACCACCAGCTCGCCCACCTCTGCGGTCCGGGACACCACCACCCCGGCCAGGGGCGCGCGGAGGGACACGTGACCGCGCGCGATCCGGCTCAAGCGAAGGGCTGCCTCCGCCTGCGCTACCTGTGCCCGGGCCCACTCCACCTCGCGCTCCCGCTGCTGCACCAACCGGCGCTGCGCCTGCACGCTTTCCAGAGCTGCCCGGGCCTGCCCCAGGACCGCCCGCGCGCCCTGCGTGTCCAGGTCTCGGGCCCGCACCGCTTCCCTGGCCGCCAGGGCCGCCAGCACCGCGGCCTCGGCCTGCCGCAGGGCTGCCCGGGCCACCTGCACCTGCCGCGCCGCCGCCTCCCGCTGGCCCACCAGGGCGTCCACCTGCGCCCGGGCGGTCTCCGCCGCGGCCCGGGCCGCGTCCAGCTGCTGCGCGGGGATGGCTCCCTGGGCGGCCAGGTCCTGGGCGCGGCGCAAGTCCAGCTCCGCCCGCTCCCGGTTTGCCCGCGCTGCCTGGAGGTTCGCCTCCACCGCCGCCAGCTGGGCCTGTGCGGCTTCCACCCCTGCCTCCGCGGCCGCCCGCTGTGCCCGGGCCTGCTCCAGCTGCGCCTCCGCGGTCTTTTCCTGCGCGCGCGCTACGATCTGAGCCTGGGGCACCCGCACGTCCGCGGCCTCCACCCCCGCCTCCGCCTGCCGCACCGCGGCCAGGAGCTGTTCCCGCTGAAGGGCCAGGGCTAGCTTGGACTGCTCCCACCGCGCCCGGGCCGCCTGCAACGCCGCCTGGGCCTGCTCCACCTGCGCTTCCAGCTCCTCCGGCTCCAGCTCCGCCACCACCTGTCCCGCGCGTACGGTGTCCCCCTCCCGCACCAGGATCCGCACCAGGCGGCCCGAGATCTTCGGGGTGACGTCCACCTGCGTGGCCTCCACGGTGCCGGAGACCTCCACCACACCGGTGGCGCCCTGCGGGGGCCGGCGCAGGTTCCACACCGCCCCGGCCACGGCCAGGGCCAGCAGGCCCACCAGGGTCAGACGCCGTCCCACCTCAGCCCTCCAGGGGCAGGACGAAGCTGTGGATGGCGGGCGGCCGCAGGTAGCCTTCCTTCAGCCGGTCCAGGGCTTGCAAGAACGGCCGCACCGCGGCATCTTCGAGGCCCACCAACAGGACGTGGTTGGTTCCGGGCCAGATGGGCGTCCCCAGGCGCAGGCCCTTCCGGCCGAACCCGGTAGCGCCCTCCAGCTTGGTCCAGCCCGGGAGCTCCACCTGCCGGAGCAGCTCCATGACGGAGTCGTCTACGCCCGCCTCGTACACCACCACCACCAGTTTCACTTCCCCGCCTCCTCCGCCACCTCCACGGCGCGCGCGGGAGCGCGCTGTCTCACCCGGACCACCCACCCCCGCAAGTCGTCCAGGAGGGTGTAGGTGACCGGGATCACCACCAGCGTCAATACGGTCGACCAGATGAGCCCGCCGATGACCGCCCACGCCAGGGGAGACCGCAGCTCCGACCCCTTCCCGAACTCCAGGGCCACCGGCAGGCTCGCCAAAGTCACGGACAGCGCCGTCATGAGGACGGCCCGGAGCCGGGTGGGGCCCGCCCGCAACACCGCCTCCGTGCGCCCGAGGCCGCGGGCCCGGAGGGTGTTGGTGTAGTCCACCAGCAGGATGGAGTTCTTCATCACGAGCGCCGTGAGAAGGATGAACCCCACGGCGCTCACAAGGGACAGGCTCTTGCCCGTGGCGAGCAGAGCCAGGACCCCTCCCACCCACGCCAGGGGCAGGGCCAGCATGATGGACAGGGGCGTGAAGGTGCTCTCGAACAGGGCAGCCAGCACGATGTACACCAGCACGACCCCCAGCCCCAGGGCGAAGAGGAAGGTGCCCCCGGCCTCCGCGATCTGCTCCGCCTCGCCCCCGAACTCCAACGCCACGCCGGGGAGGCGGAGGTCCGCCACGGCTTGCGCCGCCAGCTGGTTCACGTTGCCCGCGAAGGCCCCCGGCTGCAGGTTGGCGGACACCACCACCACCCGCTGCCGGTTGCGGCGGTCGATCTGGGTGGGACCCGTCCCGGGCTGGACCCAGGCCACGTCCCGCAGGTACACGGGACGCCCGTCCACCGTGGCCACCAGGAGGTCGGGCAGGTCCGAGGGCCGGAGGGGGCGACCGTTCCGCGCCATCCGGACCCGGACGGGGATTTCCTCTCCGTCCAGGCGGAGCTTGGTGTCGGTGTTGCCCTCCACGGCGTTGCGCAAGGTGGCCGCGATGGCCGCGGTGGAGAAGCCCAGCTGGCTGGCCCGGTCTCGGTCGATGCGGACCTGGAGCTCCGGCCGCCCGAGCCGAACGCTCACGTCCACGTCCCGGGTGCCCGGGACCGCCCGCAGGCGCTCCGCCACGCGTTCCGCGGTAGCGGTGAGCAGGGCCAGGTCGTCCCCCAGCAGCCGGATCTCCACGGGCCGGCCGGGGCCCGCGATCTGCGCGGTGGAGTACACCACCCGGGCCCCCGGGAGTTGGGTCGCCGCCGGGTCGTTCTGCAGCTCCCGCAGGATCTCGAGATCTCTGCGCTGGCGGTGCTCCCGCAGCCGCACCAGGAGGCTGGCGTACTGCGGCCCGGTCTCCGCGAACTGACCCGCGGTGCCCACGTTGGTGATCACGTCCTCCACCTCCGGCACCCGTCGCAGCACCCGCTCCGCCCGCTCCGCCACCTGGGCGGTCCTCTGCAGGCTCGAGCCCGCGGGCAGCTCGATCCGCGCGGTCAGCACCCCCTGGTCCACGGTGGGGACGAGCTCGAAGCCGAGACGGCCCACCAGGGGGAAGACCACCGCCACGGAGACCGCCCCAAGCAGCACCACCAGCCCCCGGCGCCTTAGGCCCCACCGCAGCAGGGCCTCGTAGCGGAGGCCGAGCCAGCGGTAGAAGCGGTCCGCGGGCGCGAACAGCCGGGCCGCAAGCCCCTGGGATTCCTCGCGGCCCGTGCGGCGCCGCAGCCACCGGGCCGCCAGCGTGGGTGTGAGGGTGAAGGCCGCGAACAGGCTGAAGAGGGTCACCGTGGCCACGGTGAGGCCGAAAGGCCGGAGGAGCTGCCCGAAAATGCCTCCCGACAGCCCCAGGGGCACGAACACCACGACGTCCACGAGGGTGAGGGCCACGGACGCCAAGCCGATCTCACTGCGCCCGTTCAGGGCTGCCTCCGCGGGAGGCTCGCCCCCCTCCAGGTGCCGGTGGATGTTTTCCAGTACCACGATGGAGTCGTCCACCACGATCCCGATGGCCAGGGAGAGACCCAGCAGGGTGAAGAAGTTCAGGGTAAACCCCAGGGAAGCAATGACCACGAAGGACGCCAGCAGGGAGGTGGGGATGGCCAAGAAAACGATGACGGTGTTCACCGCGTCATGCAGGAACAGGAACACGATGGCGGAGGCCAGCACCACTCCTAGGAGCAGAGCCAGGAACACGTCGTTGACGGCCTCCCGGGTGAAGGTGGAGGCGTCGTTGGCCACGGTGACGTGCAGGTCCGGGTAGGTCCGCTGCACCCGCTTCAGCTCGTGCTTCACCGCGTCCGCCACCGCGATGGTGTTGGCGTCTGCGGCCTTCCGCACCAAGAGGGTCACGCTCTCCCGGCCGTTGAGCCGGCTGAGCTGCGTGCGGTCCGCCACCCCGTCCCGCACCCGGGCCACGTCTCCCAGCCGCACCGACCCTCCGCCGGGCAAGGGCACCCGCAGGTCCTCCAGCTCCCGGACGCTGCGGAACTCCCCCAAAGCCCGCACCGACAGCTGCCTCCCTCCCTCCCGGAGGGAGCCCGCGGGCACGTTGAGGTTCTCCTGCAGCAGGGCCGCGGTAAACTCGGCCAGGCTCAACCCGTAGGCCTGCAGGCGGTCTCGGTCCACCTCCACCTGGACCTCCCGGATCTGCCCTCCGATGACCTCCACGTTGGCAACCCCTGGAACCTGCTCCAGACGGCTCCGCACGCGGTCGTCCACCAGGCTGCGCAGCTGCTGCGGCGACCGGGTGTCGCTGGTGAGGGACAGGGACAGGATGGGGAAGGCGGAGAAGCTGAACCGCTGGACCACCGGCGCCTGCACGTCCCGGGGCAGCCGGGCCCGGACCGCCTCCAGCTTCTCCCGGACCGCACCCACCGCCGCGTCCAGGTCGGTGCCGAGGGCGAACCGGACCAGCACCAAGGACAAGGCTTCCTGGCTGCTGGCCTGGATCTCCCGGACCCCGGACACCGTACCCACCGCGTCCTCGATGCGCTTGGTGACCGTGCTCTCCACCTCCTGGGGACCCGCGCCTGGGTACACGGTGACCACGGACACCACGGGGAACTCGATGTTGGGCAGCAGCTCCACGGGCATGCCCCACAGCAGTCGCAGGCCGATCACGCCCAGGGCCACCCACGCCATGAGCACCAGGACGGGCCGTCGGATGGAAAGCCGGGTCAGCCACATGGGAACTCCCTCACCGTGCCACCGTCACCGGGTCCCCGTCCCGAAGGAGGCTTTGGCCCGCCACCACCACGGGGGTGCCTGGCACCAGGCCCTGCACCTCCGCCCATCCCCCGGAGACCAGCCCCACGGTCACGAACCGCCGTCGGGCCCTGCCGGAGTCCACCACGAACACGTACGGCCGCGAGCCTTCGTACCCCACGGCCTGCTCGGGCACCGCGGGCACGTCCTGCCTGGACCGCACCACCAAGCGCCCGCGGGCGAACATCCCCGGCCTCAGCGCGCCCTCCGGGTTGGGGACACGCACCTTGACCACGAAGCTGCGGGTCCGCGGGTCCGCGGCCGCCGACCAGGCCTCCACCAGGCCCACGAACTCCCGACCGGGAAGGGCGTCCACGGTCACCCGCACCTCCTGCCGCCTCCGCACAGCCCGGATCTGGGTTTCCGACATCACCAGGTGCACCCGCACCGTGGACACGTCCGCCACCGTGAGCAGGGGGACCCCGGGCGCGGCGTACTCACCGGGGTCGACCCTCCGTTCCACCACGACTCCGTCCAGGGGTGCCCGGACCTCCGTGTGCTGTAGCTGCAACCGCGCCAGCCGCAAGGCCGCTTCGGCCTGCCGCGCGGCGGCTTCCGCCTGGGCCACGTCCTGCTGCCGGATGGGCACCTGCTGCGAGGCGGTTTGGGCCAGGCGCAAGCTGGCCTCCGCCACCCGCAGCTGCTCCTGTGCCGCCTGCCACTGAGCTTGGGCTGCCTCGTGCTGCGCCCGCGCAGCCTCCGCCGCGGCCCGCGCCGCGTCCACCTGTTGGGCCGGGAGAGCTCCTTGGCTGAACAGCTGCTGGGCGCGCTGCAGGTCCGCCTCCGCCCGCGTCCGCTGGCTGGCTGCGGCCAGAACCTGCGCCTGCGCCGCCGCCACCTGGGCCCGGGCCGCCTCCACCGCCGCCTGCGCCTGCGCCACTTGGTGGCGGGCGGTGTCCGAGGCCAGCTCCGTGGCAGACTTGGCCTGAGGCACCCGCGCCTTGGCCATCTCCAAAGCTGCCTGGGCCTGCGCTACCTGTGCCACCAGGTCGGAGGGATCCAGGCGCACCACCACCTGCCCCCGGGACACCGAACTCCCCTCGTCCACGGCCACGGAGGCCACCCGGCCGGGGATCTTCGCCACCACGTCCGCGCTGGCCACCGCTTGTACGGTCCCCGCGGCCTCCAGGGTCTCCTGCAGGGTCCGGCGCTGAACCCTCTGCACCTCCACCGCCACGGGTTGCGGGGTGGCCGCGGGCTGGCCGGGCCCGGCGGCCGTGCAGCCCGCCAGGACGACCCAGGGCAACCACCACACCGCGCGCCGCATCACGAACCCTCCCTCCCTCACAGCGATCCTGCCGCCAGCAGCAGCTGCAGCCGCGCGAGGTTCTGGCTGAACCGGGCCGCGGCCAGCCCGACCTCCGCCTGCGCCAGCTGCGCCTGCGCGCTGACCAGTTCCAGGGACGTGCCCACCCCCGCCTCGAACCGCACCCGGGCGATCCGCAACGCCTCCCGGGCCTGCTCCACCGCACGCTGCGCGGCCACGAGCTCCGGGGTGGCCTGCTGGAGGTTCCACCAGGCCTGCCGGACTTCGAGCTCGACCCGCTGGCGGGTCTGGGACTCCAGGGCGGCCAGCTGCTCCAGCCGCAGCTCCGCCTCCCGAACCCGCTGCAACGTGATCCCCCCGTCGTGGAGGGACAGCGTCACCGCCAGGGTGACGGACCAGGAGTTGGCGAGGTTGGACCAGGGCCCGGACCAGTCGTACTGGGCCGCCAAGGCCACGTTGGGCTTTCCGCCGCTGCGGGCGAGGTCGATGCTGGCCCGCGCCGCCTGCGCCCGCGCCCGCAGCTCTTCCAGCTCCGGGCGCTGCCGCAACGCCCGCTGGATCCACTCCTCCAGGGCGCCCTCCACGGGGCGCGGTTGCAGGGCGTCCGTGGGCTCAAAGACGGTGTCCAGGGGGAGGGAGACCAGGGCCGCCAGGGCCGCCTGCGCGGTCCCCACCTGTGCCTGGGCCCTGGCCAGCCCCTGCTGGGCGCTGGCCAGGCTCACCTCCGCCTGCAGGACGTCGAAGGGGGCCGCAGCACCCGCCGCCAGCCTGGCCCGCGCCACCCGCAGGGACTCTTCCGCAGCGGCCACCGCCCGGCGGGAAGCGGCCTCGTTTTCCCGGGCCAGCAGCAGCTGCAGGTAGGCCTGGTGCACCTGAAACACCAGCTGCTGCTTGGTGCGCTCCAGCGCCGCCCGCGCCCCCCGCACGTTGGCTTCCGCCAGGGCCACCTGGGCCTCCAGCCGTCCGCCGGTGTACAGGGGGTACTGGGCCGCAAGGCGCAGGACCAGCACGTTCGGGTCGGGGGGCGGGACCTGCACGGTGAGAGTCGGGGGGACGGGGCCGAAGGGGTTCGGGAAGGTGAGGGTCTGACCCCGCTGCTGCAGGTAGGTGTACGAACTGGTCAGGTTGAGCTGCGGGGCGCCTCCGGCCCGCGCCTGCGCCAGCTGGGCCTCTGCCACCGCCACGTCCAAGGCCGCGGCCCGCAGGCCCGGGTTCTGTTGCAGCGCCAGGGCCGCCGCCTCCGCGAAGGACAGCCGCCGGGGTGCGGGTTGCGCCGCGACTCGGGCGTCCGCCCACAGCAGCACCAAGGCCGCGAGGAGTGCCACGTGTTTCATGCGTCCCCTCCTGCCACCTGCGACGGTCGTTCCCGGGGCAGCAGCCCGTACAGGACGAACCGGGCCACCTCCCGGGCTACCCGCTCCACGGGGTACCGGGAGAACAAGGGCTTCGGGTCGTACCGGTCGAACAACACCAGGCCCCGGAGCAGGGCGCTCAGGGCCCGCACCACCACCTCGGGGTCCAGGTCCGCCACCGCCCCCCGGCGGGCCGCCCGTTCCAGGATCCGGGTCACCTCCGCCAGGAACTGCCGCACCCGGGCCCGCACCCTGCGCCGGAACTCCAGGTCCACGTCCGCGCGGTGCATGACCAGGCGGAAGAAGGCGCCGTGCCGCATGAGGGTGAGGAACTGGTCGTGGAAGACCGCGGCCAGCACGTCTTCCTCCGCTCCCGCGGGGGCCGCTTCCACCTGCCGCAGGGACGGCAGCACCCGGGACACCGCCACCGCCTCCCACGCCGCGAACAGGAGGTCCCGCTTGCTGCGGAAGTATAGGTACACGGTGCCCTCCGCGAGGCCCGCGCGGCGGGCGATATCCCGTACCGTGGCTTCCCCGTAGCCCCGGGCGGAGAAGACCTCCAGGGCCGCCCGGGCGATCTGCTGACGCCGCTCCAGGGTCAGGGCCTTCCGGGCCTGCGCGGTGAGTCGTGGCACGCCGAGCTATTCCTCAGAGTGAGTGAATGCTCGCTCAGTATAAATAGGGGGCCCGCCCCCGTCAAGAGGCACGAGCCTTGGTGGCGGAAAGGTCAGCGGATGGCCAGGACCTGGTCGCTGGGCCGCACCACGGGGTGCCCCCGCCGGTCCGTACCCTCGAACACCAGCAAGGCGAAGTAGTCCTCCACCAGCTTGTGGCGCGGCTCCCGGGAAGCCACCAGGGCGCCTACCCCCACCACCTCCGCGCGGAACTCCCGCATGAGGTCCACCACACCCCGGGCCGTCCCCCCGCCCCGCACGAAGTCGTCGATGAACAGCACCCGCTGGCCTTCCCGGACCGCCCGCAGGGGCAGGGTCATCTGCTGCAGCATCCGGGACGAACCGGAGACGTAGTTCACCGTCACCGCGGGCCCTTCCGTAACACGCCCCGCCCGGCGGATGGTGATCATGGGCACGTGGAAGGCCCGCGCGGTCATGAAGGCGATGGGAATGCCCTTCACCTCCATGGCCAGGACCGCGTCCGGGCGGCGGTCCGCGAAGTACGTGGCGAAGGCTTCCCCCACCTCCTCCACCACCGCGGGGGTGGACAGGAGGTCGGAGGTGTACAGGAAGCCTCCGGGCAGCACGCGCCCGGGGCTCGAGAGCTTCGCCGCCAGCTCCTCCGCCAGCTTGCGGATGCGGGCCGGGTCCCGGTGAGGTACGAAACGCACCCCTCCCGCGGCCCCGCTCAGGGTCTCGATGCGGCCCAGCCCGAAGCGCTCGAACACGCGCCGGAGGCTGGCCACGTCCTCGCTCACGGTACTCTTGGCCGCTCCCAGGGCCTCCACGAAGGTGCTGAGCCGGTGCACCCGGTACGGCTGCGCCTGCAGCGCGTGGGCGATGGCGATCATGCGCTCCCCCCGCCGCAGACGGTCTGCCCGGCCCCTGCCCGAACGCGTCCGACGGCCGGACTCCCTCACGGACCCCACTCCGCCCCCGAGGACTTCCGGGAAAGCACGCTGCCCCTCGCCCCCATCATCCCTGCGCGAGCGCACGCTCCGCCACCTTGAGGTTCTCGGGCTTGCCCACGTCCACGTCCAGGGCCACCTCCGGGTCCGGGCAGACCACCGCCGCGCCCCGCAGCCCCGTGAGCTCCCAGACCCGCCGTTCCACGTCCGCCACGGACAGCCTGCCCGTCAGGTACTTCACCACGGTGCCGGCCCCGAACAGGGTAGCGAGCCGGGCCGGGTTCTTGCGGGCGTCCACCGCCTGCTCCAACAGCGGGCGCACCCGCTCTAGCACCCACGGCTTCAGGAGCAACAGGCTACCGCCCGTGAAGGCGCCCTCCCGCACCCGCACGAAGGTCTTGCGGGCACCGGGGAACCGCGCCTGCAGGTCCTCCTGCCGCACGACTCCATAGTAGAAGTCCGCCTCCCGGGCCTCGCACGCCTCCAGAAACCCCGCCACGGCGCGGGCGGACAGCAAGGGCAGGTCCGCGGCGCACGCCAGCACCCACGCCGCGCCGTCTAGCGCGTGCAGGGCGGCTTCTACGTTGGCCAGCAGGTCCTTCCGGTCTGGGATCACCTGGTGGCACAGGCGGGCCACGACTTCCGGGACCTCCGGGGGGGCCACCAGGACCACCCGGCGGACCGCAGGAGTGGCCCGCAAGGCCTCCACCACCCGGTATACCAGGGGCTTCCCCGCCACCGGGAGGAAGGCCTTGTTGGGGACCCCCGGGGGCAGGCCGGGCTCCGGGTCTCCCCCGGCCAGGACCGCCGCGTCCACGGACTCGAACTGGACCACCCGGGTCACCGCTCCAGCTCGGCGAAGGTGCGGGTGAGGAACACCTGCCCGTCTGCCTCCGCCTGCAGGGCTTCGTACGCCGCGCGGGCTTCCGCCTCCCCTACAAACAGGCCGTAGACCGCGGGCCCGGTCCCCGTCATGCTGGCGCCCAGGGCTCCCGCGTTTAGCAGGCGGCGTTTGAGCTCCGCCACCCTGGGGTAGCGGCCGCACACGAGGGGCTCGAACACGTTGCACAGCTCCCGGGCCACGGTGCCTACGTCCTCCGCCCGCAGGGCTTCCACGAGCCGCTGGGTGTTGGGCCTGCGGGGGACCTGCTCCAAATCCAGGTGGGCGTAGGCCCAGGCGGTGGAGACCTCTGCCTCCGGACACGCCACCACCACCCACGTGGTGGGAAGCGTGGGGAGGTAGCGCAGCCGCTCCCCGCGCCCCGTGGCCAAGGCGGCCCCGCCCACCAGGAAGAAGGGCACGTCGGAGCCCACCTGGGCGGCCAGGTCCAAGAGCTGGCCGTGGTCCAACCGCAGCTTCCACATCTGCGCCAACCCCAGCAGGGTCACCGCGGCGTCCGAGGAGCCTCCCCCCAGGCCCGAGGCGGGCGGGATGCGCTTGCGGATTTCGATCTCCACCCCCCGGTCCGTGCCCGCGGCTTCCCGCAACAGCTGCGCGGTACGGAAGACCAGGTTCTGCTCGTCGGAGGGGACGCGGCGGTGGTCGCACACCACCCGGATCCCGGTCTCCGCCTCCCGCAGGACCACGGTGTCGTGCAGCTCGAGAGTGTGCAGGACCGTCTCCACCTCGTGGTAGCCGTCGGGCCGGCGGCCCAGGACGTCCAGGGTGAGGTTCACCTTCGCGTACGCGTGCAACCGCAGTTCCTTCACCGCACACCACCCCTTCGCACAAACGGAGGCGGCTTCCGGGTCCGCCGGACGCCGGAAGCCGCCCCGTGCCCACCGCCTGCCACCCGCGGCGGCTCGCTGGTCAAGCCCCCTCCTCCGTGGTGCCGCGCACCGCCTGTGGGTTTCCCCACGCGCCGCGGAGATTCCTCCCGAACGGGTGCTCGGGCGCCTGCGCCCCGGGCCCTTTTGCGCTATGCTATAGAGCCGTGCAGACCACGCCGACAGAACCCCTCCTGCCCGCCCCCGAGGTGCCCCGCAGGTCCTGGGGAGTACGGCTCCTGCGGTGGGCAGTGCCCACCCTGTTCGGCCTGTTCGCAGCCTTCCTCCTGGGCTCCCTGGGCGTCACCCTGGCCCGGACGGGGTGGGCCACCCGGGACGGCCGCATGGCCTTTCCCCTCCACCTCCGGCAGCGGGTCAACGTGCTGGTGATCGGGGTGGACCTGACCTTCAACAACCGGCGTCAGCCCGTAAACTTGGCGCGTTCGGACGCCCTCCTCCTGGCCAGCTTCGACCCCGCCACCCGGACGGCCAGCTTCCTGTCCATCCCCCGGGACACCCGGGCGACCATCCCCGGCCACCGCGGGTGGTGGAAGATCAACGCCGCCTATGCCCTGGGCGGACCTCCTCTCACCATCCGGACGGTGGAGCAGCTTTTGGGGGTCCCGGTGCACCGCTACGTCAAGCTGGGCCCCCACTCCTTCGCCCGCCTGGTGGACGCGGTGGGAGGCGTGTGGGTGGACGTGGAACGCGACCTGAAGTACGAGGACCGGTGGGCCGGCCTGCGGATCGACCTGAAGAAGGGCCGGCAGCTGCTGTCGGGCGAGCAGGCCATGGGCTACGCCCGCTTCCGCCACGACCCGCTGGGAGACATCAGCCGCACCCAGCGCCAGCAGAAGGTGGTGCAGGCCCTCTTCCACCGCCTGAAGGAACCGCAGACGTGGCTGCGCGCCCCGCAAATTCTCCGGGCGGTGCAGGAGAACACGGAGACCAACCTGACGCCCCACGAGGCGGCGACCCTGGGGTGGTTCCTGAGCCGCCTGCGGCCGGAACAGGTCCGCACGGAGACCCTCCCCGGCCACTTCGCACGGTTGTTCTGGGAGCCGGAGCCCGACCGGGTGCGGGCCCTGGTGCTGGAGCTCTTCTACGGCCTACGGGAGGAGCAGGTGGCGCAGACCACGGTGGAGGTCCGCAACGCCAGCGGTGTGCCGGGCACCGGCCTGCAGGCGGCCCAGCGGCTGCGGCAGATGGGCTTCCACGTCCTGCGGGTGGACGCGGAACCGGAGGCCCAGGCCTCCACCGCGGTCATCTCCACCCGGGGGGACAGGACCCTGGCCAGGGCGGTGCGGGAGATGCTCGGGGTGGGCGCCACCGCCAGCCGGACCGTCCCCGAGGCACAGGTGGACCTGGTGGTGCGGGTGGGAGCGGACTACGCCCGGCGCCTGCGCCTGCTCTCCGGAAGCCCCGCCCTTTCCCCCTGAGTCCGCGGGAGGAATCCCCCGGCCCCCGCACGTATTTCAGGCCAGCGAGAGAAGTCTCTCTCTGGGGGTGGAAACCGTGTGGGGGAGGAGCCGCGCCGCGGCTTTCCTTTTCGGCCTGCTGGGTTGCGGCGTCCTGGCACTGCCTCCTGCGGGGGCCCAGGCGCCTTTCTACGCGGGGAAGAGCATCGAGTTATTGGTGCCCACCGCGGTGGGAGGGGCTACGGACATCCTGGCCCGCTTCTTCGCACCCTTCCTGGAAAAGCACATCCCCGGCACGCCCAGCGTCCGCATCCGGAACATGCCGGGGGGTGGCACCCTCATCGGGATGAACTGGTTTGCTGCCAACGCCAAACCCGACGGCACCATGATGCTGGCCAGCACCGTGTCCAGCCAGGTCGCGTACGTCCTCCGGAACCCTGCGGTCCGGTACGAGTTCCGCAAGCTCCGGCCGGTCCTGGTGAACGGCAGCGGCGCGGTGTTCTACGCCGCTCCCCTGGCAGGGTTGCGGGAGGCGCGGGACCTGCCCCGAGCCCAGGGGCTGAGCTTCGGCAGCCTTACGCCCCCAGGGGTGGAGCTGCCCGCCCTCCTGGCCTTCGAGTTGCTGGGCGTCAACCCCAAGGTGGTGTTCGGTTTCGAGTCCCGGGGCCCCATCCGGCTGGCCTTCGAACGCGGCGAGCTCAACTTGGACTTCCAGGCCACCTTCGTGTACGCGTCCCAGGTCCTCCCCCTCGTGCGGCAGGGCAAGGCGGTACCCCTCATGACCCTGGGCTTCCTCGACGAACGGGGCCGCTTGGTCCGCGATCCCGCGGTGCCGGACCTCCCCACGGTGTACGAGGTGTACCAACAGGTCCACGGCCGCAAGCCGGACGGGCTGCTGGCCTGGAAGGCGTACCGGGGACTCGTGGCGGCCACCTGGACCTACGGGCGTGCCCTGTGGGTCCCTGAGGGGACGCCGGAGGAAGCCCTACGGGACCTCAGGGCGGCCGTGGATCGCATGGTCGCGGACCCGGATTTCCGCCGGCAGGCGGAGCAAGTGCTGGGACCTTACCCGGTCCTGCGCGGAGACCGGGTGGAGCAAACCCTGTACCGCAACATGAGCATGACCCTGGACGTGGTGAGATTTATCCGGGAAACTGTCCGTCAGAAGTACGGGCAGCACATCTGACGCCAGGAGGAACGAGGTGGCCGCGCGCATCCACAACTTCCGGTTGCTGAGCCGAACCGAGTACGCCCCCGGGGGAGCCGGGCAGGTGGTGGTCCACCGGGGCTTCGCGTATCTGGCACCCATGAAGGACGTGGGCACCACCATCGTGGACGTCCGGGACCCGCGGGCCCCCCGTGTGGTCGCGCAACTCCCGTGTCCGCCCAACACCCACATGCACAAGGTGCAAGTGGCCGAAGACCTGATGCTGGTGAACTACGAGCAGCTACCCGGTTCTCACGCCAGGGAGTTCCGGGCTGGGGTTGGGATCTTCGACGTCCGGGACCCTACCCGCCCCCGAGAGCTGGCCTTCTTCGACACGGGTGGCATTGGGGTTCACCGCCTGTGGTTCGTAGACGGCCGCTACGCGCACGTCCCGGCAGGCGCCCCCGGATACTCGGACCAGATCTACCGGATCCTGGATCTCCGACACCCCGACCGCCCGGAGGAAGTGGGGCGCTGGTGGATCCCAGGGCAGTGGACGGAGGGAGGCGAGGAGCCGGAGTGGCCTGCCTCCTGGCGCGTGCGGGTCCACGGAGCCCCCTTCGTGGTGGGTGACCGGTGCTACGTGGGCTGCACCGACTGGGGTTGGGCCATCCTGGACATGAGCTCGTGGAGTCGACCCTTGCTCGTCACCCGCCACACCTTCCACCCGCCCTTCGGCGACATGCTGCACACCGCCCTTCCCCTGCCCGGCCGCAAGCTCGTGGTGTGCACCCAGGAGGCCCTCCGGAAGTGGAAGGAGGGCCGGGACCGGGAGAAGTACATGTGGCTCGTGGACGTCCGGGAAGAACGAAACCCCGTCCCCGTCTCCGCTTTTCGGGTGGAACCGGAAGGTCTGGCGCACCCAGACTACCGCTTCGGCCCCCACAACGTACACGAAAACCGTCCCGGCGGTTTTCAGAGCGAGGAGCTGATCTTCCTCACGTACTTCGCGGGCGGACTCCGAGTGGTGGACATCCGCGACCCGTTCCGACCCCAGGAGGTGGCCTGGTACGTGCCCGAGGTGCGCTCCGGAGTGCCTCAGTCCAACGACGTGTACGTGGACGCAAACGGTCTCGTGTACCTGGTGGACCGCCTGGAAGGAGTCCTCGACATCCTGGAGCTCGCGCTGTAGCCGGCTACGGGGAAATCCGCCCTGGAGGCAGGTGCAGGGCCAGGAACCCCGCCAGGGCGTGGACTGCCAGGGCGGTGGCCCCAGTATACAGCACCGCCCACGGGGGCCGCACGCGGCCGAGGGCCAAGGTCACCCACAAGGCTAAAGCCACCACGGCGGCCAGGAAGCCTGCCAGGTACGTCAGGAGCACAAACCCCCACAGTCCCGCCAGGATCCCGAGGCCCCGGCGGAGACGAGCCGGCTCCGGAAGGTCTTCCCCTGCGCCTCCCCGCCCGCGGGCTCCCTGCACCACCTGCACCGCGCCCAACCCACACCCGGCCAGGGCCACCAGGAGGGGCAGCTCCCTGGCCCCGGGCACCAGCCGAACAGCGAGGAAGGCTGCCCCCAGGAACACCGCCAGCACGGTGACACTTACCGCCAAGTCCAGGGCGTGCCGGCCGGGCGGCAGAGTGGTTCGCTCCGCGGCAACTCCGCCCCGGCGCAGCCACCGCACGAGGCCCCACAGGAAGGGGGCCAGCAGGGCCGCGCCGATGACCCAGACTCCCGGGCGGGCCAGCCAAGTCCACCCGTACAGGTTCTTGGTGATCACGAAGTAGCGCTCCATGGGCCCTACCAGGACGAACCCGATCAGGAAGGGGGCCCGGGGCCATCCTGCGGAGCTCATGAGCCAGCCCAGGACACCCAGCACCACCAGGGTGACCAGGTCGCCCATCTCCTGGGACGCCTGGTAAGCTCCCAGGGCCATGGCCGCCAGCACGGGTGCCGCCAGCCTCGCGAAGGGCACGCGGGTCAGCCGAGCCAAGGCGGGGCTGGCGGCAAAGCAGATTCCCGCTCCGATGACGTTCGCAAGGGCGTAGCTCCAGATGATCACGTAGATCAGGTCGAGGTGCTCCGTGAGGATCCGGGGACCCGGCAGGATGCCGTACCGCAGCAGAGCCCCCACCAGGATCGCCGCGGACGCGCTGCCAGGGACCATGAACAGCAGGGTGGGGATGAGGTCCCCCGCCGCCACCGCGTTGTTCGCGGACTCGGGAGCGATGATCCCGCGGATGTCTCCCTTCCCGAAACGGTCGCGGTCCCGGCTGGTGGCCACCACGTGGCCGTACGCCATCCACGTGCCCGCGGTGGCACCCAGGGCGGGGAGGATCCCTGCCCAGATGCCGATAAGCGCTCCCCGCACCACAAGCCAGCGGTGGCGCCACACGTCGCGCACACCGTCCAGCCACCCGTGGCCCAGGGTGGCGCCCCGGGCGATGCTGCCCCCCTCCGCCAGCAGGTTCACCACCTCCGCCACCCCGAAGATTCCCAGGGCAACCACTGCCAGGGGGAGCCCGTCCATGAGGTACAGGGAACCGAAGTCGAACCGCACCTGAGCCGCCGCGGGAGAAGGGCCGATCAGTCCCACCAACATCCCCAGCAACCCCGACAGCAGGCCCTTGCGCACCTCCCTGCCCAGGAGACTGCCCGCGTAGCTCACTCCCAGGGCGGTGAGCATGAACAGCTCCGGGGCGCCCATGGACAGGACCAAGGGTCTGGCCACGGGGATGGAGAGGGTGAGCCCCAGGGCCCCCATGAGCCCGCCCAGCATGGAGGAGAGGAAGGCCGCAGAAAGCGCCCGGGCCGCCTGCCCTTGCCGCGCCAAGGGGTGTCCCTCGATCACGGAGGTAGCGCTGGCTGCGGAGCCGGGCGCGCCGATCAACACCGAGGTGATGGTGTCCGCGGTGTGTACCACCGCCAGGGCGCCGGTGAGGACCGCCACCGCCGCCACCGCGTCCATACGGAGCACGTACGGCAGGATGAGGGATACCGCCACGATGCCCCCCATGCCGGGCAGCAACCCCACCACGATCCCCGCCAGGATACCCGCGCACAGCAGGGCCAGCCGGTCTGGGCCGGTGAAGATTTCCAGGGCGCGAAGCGCCGCTTCGGCCATGACGGGCACCGGAACCGCTATCCGTGAAAAGTCATCTGCGCGTTTCGACGCGACGCCGGCGTGGGTTGGCGGCGGGCTTTCACCGCCGGGCCCCTAGATCTCCTGCCCGTACTTTTGCCGCATGAGATCCCGGATGAACTTCACCACGTCCAACGTGACCTGCAGGCTACGGTGCACCGTCGCCTCCACCCGATCCCCTCGGTGCAAGGCGTACCCTTCCAGCAGCCGTTGGGCCACGTCGCGCTGGAAGTCTGGATCCCGGTTCATGCGGTCCACCGCTTCGTGGAGCTCCCGCAACGCCTCCGGAGGCGTGCCGCCGGGAGCCCACAGACCTCGGCCGTAAACCCAACCCGCGGCGAAGAGAGCCCGGAAGGCCTTCCACCGCAGCAGGCCGTCCGGCTTACGACCGTGGATTTGCTGGTAGACCTCGTAGACCGTGGGGAGGCCCCGGACCGCGGGGTCCCGGACGACCTGGCCTCGCTCGTCCAGATAGCCCAGGGTCATGAGGGGCACCGCACGGCCTGCCCGCACGAGGGGCTCCACCTGCGTCACGTACACGATGGTGGACTGGAAGTCCAAGGTGAGCTCCCCGCGTTCGAAAGCGAGCCGCGCAGGCCCGACCCCCTCGAATCCGAACACCACCTTGGGGCTGACTCCCAGCAGCTCCATGGCAACCAGGGCAGTCAACACGTTCCCCGGAGGGGAAGGAGAGCCCATGACGAGGTCGCGGGCCTGCGGCAATTCCGCCGCCCGCCGCACACCCACCCGGGGCGACGCGTAGAACACGGCGCCGCTCCCGCTCACCGCCACCAGCTTGAAAGCCCGGAAGTCGTAGCGCACCGCGGGGTTCCTGATGATGTACGCGATGGTGGCCCCGACGGGTGCTGCCAACAGGGTGGACCCGTCCGGCTTGGCGTTCAGGGCAAACCAGTTGCTGCCGAGGATGGTCCCTCCCCCCGGCATGTTCCGTACGCGTACGGAGGGATTCCCCGCGATGTGCTTCTCCAGGTACGGCGCCAGGGCCCGCACCAGGATGTCGGAAGGTCCGCCGGGCGCGGTGGGCACGATAATCTCCACGGACTTGCCCGCGTAGTAAGGCGCCGCCGCCGACGCCAAGGGCACCCAGGCGGCAACGGACAGCAGGAATCCCGCCACGACTGTGCGCACACCGCCACCCCCTTCTCACGGCCCCGGGCTGGACGTGTGGCTTGTCCCGATCCAACCCTGCGCGAATCTTGCCGGCCTCTCTAGAGTACTATGGAGAGTGGGCCACCCGCGCAATCCCGCCGTTCCAGAATGTTGAAAGAGTTGACCAAAATGTGCTAGCCCTGGCCGCGGCGCAGGGCCTGCAGGTTCCGCGCCACCGCGGCGAACTCGTCCACGGTCAGGGTTTCCCCGCGCCGGCGCAGGTCCACGCCCGCCCCGCGGGCCACCTCCTGCAGGTCCTCCGGGGGCGCCAGGCCTGCCCAGGCCCGCTGGAGTTGCTTCCGCCGCTGCCCGAAGGCCGCCTTGGCCAGGGCGCGGAAAAGCCCGTAGTCCACGCCCTCGGGTCGCGGCCGCGGGGTCAGCACCACCACCGCGGAGGACACCTTGGGAGGTGGTACGAAAGCGCTGGGAGGGACCCGTAGGGCCAGGCGGGCGTCCGCGTGGAACCGCACCAGCACCGTCAGCAAGCCGTACTCCGCGGTGGCCGGGGGCGCCACGAGCCGACGGGCCACCTCCTCCTGCACCGTGACCACCAAGCGCTCCAGGTCTGGGACCTCCTCCAGCAGCCGAACCAACAGGGGGGAAGCGATCCCGTAGGGCAGGTTGGCCACCACCTTGCGTCTGAAGCCCGCGGGAAACAGGCTGGGAAGGTCCAGGCGGAGAACGTCGGCCTGTACCACCCGCACCCGCGGCTGGCCGCGCACCGCCTGCTGCAGAAGTTCCGCCAGGCGGGGGTCCACCTCCACCGCCACCACCACCCCCGCCTGCTCTGCCAGCCGCACGGTGAGCAGGCCGGTGCCCGCACCCACCTCCAGGACCGCGTCCTCCGGCCCGAGCTCCCCGAGCTCCGCGATGCGCGCCAGGTACCGGGAGCTCGCCAAGAAGTGCTGGCCCAAGGACCGCCGGGGGCGGATGCCGTGGCTTATGAGCAAGCGCCACAGTTCCGAGGGGGCCACCCTTGAAGCCTACGGGAATGTGGCTCGCCTGCGCTAGCGGTCTTCCGAGGGCTTCCGGAGGATGTACACGCGGACGGTCCGGCGGCCCCAGCGGTACGCTTCCCGGGGCGTGTCGAAGCACAGGTCCACCCGGTTGCCCCGGATGGCGCCTCCGGTGTCTGCGGCCACCGCCACCCCGTAGTCTTCCACGTACACCACGGACCCCAGGGGGATGACCCGCGGGTCCACCGCCACCACCCCTCGGCGCGCGGGGAGCCCCGTGGCCGTGACGCCGTCCACGCCCCGGCCGTGGTGGGGTGCGTAGGCGGTGGCGAGCACCAGAAGGGAAGGCCTGCGGGCCAGCTCTCCCCGGGAGGGCACGTAGCCTCTTCCCACCCGGACCACCCGGGGCTGCGCCTGGCGGACCACGCGGCTTGAGACCTTTTCCTTCCGCACCAGCCGGCCGTCCTCGTACACGAGCCTGTACACGTGCTCCACCAGCCCGTCCCGTCCCTCCGCCAGGACCCGGGGCGGCTGCGGCAGGTACGCGGGCACAAGCTGCTGCACGGTCCGGTACGGCAGGGTCTGCCTGCGCACCACGGTCTCCTCCCGCACCCGGACCACCCGTACATGGGCTCCCGGGCCCAGCTCCTGCCACAGGTCAGGGGTCACGCGGTCCTGCGGATCCAGCACGACTCCTGCCCGGGCCAGGGCGTCCGCCACGGTGCGGCCCACCACCCGGACCTCCCGGGTCACCCCGTCCGCGGTCACCCTCACGGGCATGGCCCGGAACACGGTGACCCGCAGGCCGTCCTGAAGCGCGGTCTCCAGGGAGGGCACCACGAGGTCGGAGGGGCTGAGGGGGATTCCTCGTTCGGCCAGTAGCTCGGCCACGGTCCGGGCGGTGGTAAAGAGGACCTCCGTCCGGCCGTCGGAGACCAGCTCGACCTGCAAAGCCGGGGCGGGCTGGGCGCCTGCACCGCCCAGGGCAGCCAAAACAAAGGCGGCGGTGGCCACGGAAACGGCCCGAACCCGCCGGGCACGCCCCACCTTCATGCACTCCCTCCTGATGCCGGAGTCGACGGACGGGGGTGAGCGACGAGGGTGGTGCGGTCCGTCCTATTTACTTCCGTTCGCGCGCTGATCATACCAAATAAACGCAAGTCAATGCAAATGCCTGCGAGTTCGGAGGACGTGGGAGGTGGGTCAGTCTGCGGGATCCTCGATGAGCTCCACCAGCACCCCGGAGGTGTCCTTGGGGTTCAAAAAGGCTACGCGGGTTCCCCGGGCACCCGGCCTCGGTGCCGGTGGCACGGGCCGCAGCCCGGCTGCCTCGGCCCGGGTCAGGGCCTCGTGGAGGCTGGGGACCCGCAGCGCCACGTGGTGGACTCCTTCTCCCCGGGAAGCCAAAAACCTCGCCACGGCTCCAGCGGGAGAAGTCGGCTCCAGTAGCTCCACAGACACGTCCTCCGCAGGGAGGAAGGCCACCCGGACCCCTTCCGCGGGGACTTCTTCCACGTGGCTACAACGCAGGCCCAGGGCCTCGAAGGCCCGCAGGGCCCCCTGCAGGTCCTTCACCGCCACCGCCACGTGGTCCAGCCGAGGCCCTTTCACCTTCCCACCCCCGCACGCTGCAACAGCTGCCGGGCAGCTTCCCGGGCTGTCAGCCGGCCCTCCTCCACCTGCGAAGCCAGGTCCTCCAGGTCCTGGTGGGCCGCCAGCAGCTCCTCCCGCACTTGCAGCTCCGCCGCCCGGAGGATCTGCGCCCGCACCCGTTCCCTCCTCCGCTGCCGCAGCAGCCCGGAAGCCTCCTGGTAGGCCCGGTGGCGGTGCACCGCGGCCAGGAGCTCGTCCACCCCCTGCCCCGTGGTGGCCACGGTGGAGACCACGGGCGGTTCCCAACCGGCCTTTGGGAGGAGGCGGAGCATGGCCTGCAACTCCCTGACGGTGCGGTCGGCCTCCGGGTGATCTGCCTTGTTCACCGCGAACACGTCCGCGATTTCCAGGATCCCCGCCTTGAGGGTCTGCACCGCGTCCCCGAGGCCGGGCACGGCCACCACCACCACGGTGTCCGCAGCCCGGACCACGTCCACCTCCGCCTGCCCAGCCCCCACAGTCTCCAGCAGAACCACCCCGCAGCCCATGGCGTCCAGAACCCGGACCACGTCGTCCGCGGCCTCGCTCAGCCCACCCAGGGCACCTCGGGTGGCCAGGGAGCGTACGAACACCTCCGGGTCGGAGCTGTGCTCCACCAGCCGGATGCGGTCCCCCAGCAGGGCCCCTCCCGAAAAGGGACTGGTGGGGTCCACCGCCACCACGCCCACCCGCACGTGATCCCGCCGCAGGAGCCGGACCAGGGCGTCCGCCAGGGTGGACTTTCCGGCTCCCGGGGGGCCCGTGAGGCCCACCACGTACGCCCGCCCCGTGTGGGGGCCCAGCTCCCGCAGCAGCTCCCCGGCTCCGGGGTGCCCGTCCTCCACCCAGGAGATAGCCCGGGCGGCCGCGGCGTGGTCGCCTTCCAGGACGAGGCGTGCCAGGGTCCGGACGTCCACCGCCCCTCCTACACCGTCACCGCGGGCCGGTGGACGCCGAACACCTCCCGCAGGACGTCGCACATCTCCCCCACGGTGGCGTAGGCCCGGGCGCAGCGGTACAGGTAGGGGAGGAGGTTGTCGCGGCCGGTGGCAGCCTGCCGCAGGTCCCGGAGGAGGGAGGCCACCTCCCGGCCGTCCCGGCGAGCCCGGACCTCCCGCAGGCGGCGCTTCTGCCGTTCCGCCACCTCCGGGTCCACCTTCAGCACGGGGATCGCCACCGGCTCCGGCGAGACGAAGCGGTTGACCCCCACCACCACCTGTTCACCCGCCTCCACCCGCTGTTGCTCCCGGTAGGCGGACTCCGCGATTTCCCGCTGCACCCAGCCCGTCTCGATGGCCCGCAGCATCCCCCCCAACGCGTCGATGCGGTCCAGGTAGCCCTGGGCTTCCGCCTCGAGGCGGCGGGTGAGCCACTCCACGTAGTAGGACCCGCCCAGGGGGTCCACCACGTCTGCCACCCCGGTCTCGAAGGCCAGGACCTGTTGGGTGCGCAAGGCCAACAGGGCGGCTTCCTCCGTGGGCAGGGCCAGGGCCTCGTCCCGGGCGTTGGTGTGCAAGGACTGGACCCCTCCCAGGATGGCGGCCAGGGCTTGCACGGTCACCCGCACCACGTTGTTGTCGGGTTCGCGCGCCTGCAGGGCGACGCCCGCGGTCTGCGCGTGGAACCGCAGCATCCACGAGCGCGGGTCGCGCGCACCGAACCGCTCCCGCATCAGGCGCGCCCACAGGCGCCGGGCGGCCCGGAACTTGGCCACCTCCTCGAACAGGTGGAGGTGGGCGTTGAAGAAGAAGGACAAGGAGGGTGCGAACCGGTCCACCTCGAGGCCACGGTCCACCAGGGTCTGCACGTACGCCACCGCGTTCCCGAAGGTGAAGGCAAGCTCCTGCACCGCGGTGGCACCTGCCTCCCGGATGTGGTAGCCGGAGATGGAGATGGGGTTCCACCGGGGCAGGTGTCCGACGGAAAACTCCACTAGGTCCGCCACCAGACGCAGGGACGGCTCCGGGGGGAAGATGTAGGTACCGCGGGCCAGGTATTCCTTGAGGATGTCGTTCTGCGTGGTCCCGTCCAGCCGCTCCCAGGCCACCCCCTGTTGGTCCGCCACCGCCAGGAGCATGGCCAGCAGGACCGGGGCGGTGGCGTTGATGGTCATGGAAACCGAAACGCGGTCCAGGGGGATCCCCTCGAACAGGACCTCAAGGTCCGCCAGGGAGTCCACGGCCACCCCCACCTTCCCCACCTCCGCCTCCGCGGTGGGGTGGTCGGAGTCGTACCCCATCTGGGTGGGGAGGTCGAAGGCCACGCTGAGCCCGGTCTGCCCTTGCTCCAGGAGGAACCGGAACCGCCGGTTAGACTCCTCCGCGGTGGCGTAGCCCGCGTACTGCCGCATGGTCCACAGGCGCCCCCGGTACATGGTGGGGTAGACGCCCCGGGTGTAGGGAAACTCTCCGGGGAACCCCAGGTCCTGTAGGTAGTCCAGGTCCGCGGTGTGTTCGGGGGTGTACACCCGGTCGAGGGGGATGCCGCTGGGGGTCTCGAAGGACTCCTTCCGCTCGGGTCCCGCCCGTTCCCGCTCCCAACGCTTCCGCGCCTCCCGGATCCGCTCGAGCTCCTCCCGCACGTCCCGTCCCTCCCTGAAGACTCGCCCCGGACAGCATACGACACGCGTCAGGGTTTCAAAACTCCGGAGCCCGCACGGGCCGGCGCACGGGGACGTCCAGGAGCACCCCCTCTCCGCCCATGGCCTCCCGCGCCTGGCCCTCGATCTCGATGCGGACGTCCTCCACACCCCGGAAGTGGGTGGCGGTGTACACCACCTGGTACAGCCGGGCCAGCATGCTGCTGGACCCCCCACCCCTCTCGAACTCCCGCGAAAGGTTCACGAAGGCGGTCTTCCCCTGCACCCGCACCCCCAGCAGGCGGGTGCCCGCGGGGATCTCCGTGGCGTAGCCCAGCGACAGCTCCTCCCGGTTGGGCCCCGCCAGGAGCTCGCGGACCGCCTCCGCCACCAGGTCTGCGCGGGTGCGGCCCCGGACCCACCGGAGCCCCGGCACCAAGTGCCCGCGGTTGCGGTGCTCGTCCCACCGGACGAAGTACACGAGCGCGGGTTCGGTCCTGGGCCGAGAGGACCACACGGCCCACGCCAAGGCCGCGCCCACGAGGAGCAAGGCCCAAATCCACCGCCGGGTGTGCGCACGTCCAGGCACGAAAGAGGTGTTTCGCGTTCCCCCGCGGGCAAGCCTGCCCGCGAACACCTGCACGCGGGAGGAAAACGCCTCCCCGGCCGAGAAATACACGGCGCCTCAGGAAGCCGCGGAAGGGGGTGGGAACACCGGAGCCGATCACACCCGTCGGCGCGCGACTTTTCCCCGGAAGGGAGGTGAGGTGGTGTGAAGGTCACCATGACCGTGAACGGCGTCCAGTACACCCGGGACGTGGAGCCGCGCACCCTCCTGGTGTACTTCCTGCGGGAGCACCTGGGACTCACGGGAACCCACGTGGGATGTGACACCAGCTCGTGCGGGGCGTGTACGGTGCTCCTGGACGGCAAAGCGGTGAAGTCGTGCACGGTGCTGGCGGTCCAGGCGGAGGGGGCAAACATCACCACGGTGGAGGGGCTGGCCAAGGACGGGGAGCTGCACCCCATCCAGCAGGCCTTCTGGGACGAACACGGCCTGCAGTGCGGGTTCTGCACCCCGGGGATGATGCTGGCGGCGTTGGACCTGTTGCAGCGCAATCCCAACCCCACGGACGAGGAGATCCGGCACGCCCTGGAGGGCAACCTGTGCCGGTGCACCGGCTACCAGCACATCGTCAACGCGGTCAAGACCGCGGCCCGCCTGATGCGCGCCGCGGTGGGGGCACCCGCGGGAGGTGCGTAGCCATGGCGGTCACCCAGGTGTTCGGAGCGAGAGTCCGACGGCGGGAGGACCCCCGCCTGATCCGGGGCACGGCCACGTACACCGACGACCTAGCCCTGCCCGGTCTGTGCTACGCCGTCTTCGTCCGAAGCCCCCACGCCCACGCCCGGATCCGGCGGGTGGACGCCTCCCGGGCGCGGTCGGCCCCCGGAGTCCTGGGGGTGTTCACCGCCCAGGACCTGGAGGGGAAGGTCAACGCCATCCCGTGCGGCTGGCAGGTCCCCAACTGCGACCTCAAGACCCCACCCCACCCGGCCCTGGCCAAGGACAAGGTGCGCTACGTGGGCGATGCGGTGGCGGTGGTGGTGGCGGAGAGTCGGGCACAGGCCTACGACGCCGCCTCCCTGGTGGAGGTGGAGTACGAGGTGCTGCCCGCGGTGGTGGACATGGAGGACGCCCTGCGCTCTTCCACCCTGGTGCACGAGGACGTCCCCAACAACCGGGTGCTCCTGTGGTCGGTGAAGGGCGGGGACTTCGACGCCGCCCTGCGGGAGCCCGGGGTCCGGGTGGTGCGCCAGCGCCTGGTGAACCAGCGCCTGATTCCCAACGCCATGGAGCCTCGGGCGGCCACCGCCCACTACAACCCGGGCTCCGGGGAGCTCACCCTGTGGGTCACCAGCCAGAACCCCCACATCGCCCGCGTCATCCTGTCGGGGGTGCTGGGGTTCCCCGAGCACAAGCTGCGGGTCATCGCCCCCGAGGTGGGCGGAGGGTTCGGGAGCAAGATCCCCGTGTACCCCGAGGAGGCCGTGGTCGCCCACCTGGCCACCCGCCTGGCCCGGCCCGTGAAGTGGTGCGAAAGCCGCCGGGAGAACTACCAGGCCACCATCCACGGCCGCGACCACGTCACCGAGGCGGAGATGGCGGTACGGCCTGACGGGACGGTGGTGGGAGTGCGGGTGCGGACGTTGGCCAACTTCGGGGCGTACCTGTCCACCGCCGCGCCGGCCATCCCCACCATCCTGTACGGGCTGGTGCTGTCGGGTCCCTACCGGATTCCCAACATCGACTGCGAGGTCACCGGGGTGTTCACCAACACCACCCCCACGGACGCCTACCGCGGCGCGGGCCGGCCGGAGGCCACCTACGTGCTGGAGCGCATGATGGACCTGGCTGCCCGGGAGCTCGGCATGGATCCCGCGGAGATCCGCCGGAAGAACCTCATCCCGCGGGACCAGTTCCCGTACACGGTGGCCACGGGGATCACCTACGACAGCGGGGACTACGCCCGAGCCCTGGACCGCGCCCTGGAGCTGGTGGAGTACTCCAAGTTCCGGGCAGAGCAGGCCGCAGCCCGCCAGCAGGGGCGCTACCTGGGGATCGGGCTGTCCACCTACGTGGAGATCTGCGGGGCAGGCCCCTCCAAGGTGGTGGGGTCCACGGGGTTCGCGGGCGGCCTCTGGGAGAGCGCGGTGGTCCGCTTCTCCCCCACGGGGAAGGTGACGGTGTTCACCGGCACCAGCCCCCACGGCCAGGGAGAGGAGACCACCTTCGCCCAGATCGTGTCCCAGGAGCTGGGGGTGCCCCTGGACGACGTGGAGGTGCTCCACGGCGACACGGACAGCATCCTCATGGGCTGGGGGACCTACGGGAGCCGTACCACTCCCGTGGGCGGCACCGCGGTGTACCTGGCGGCGCAGAAGGTGAAGGAGAAAGCGCAGCGCATCGCCGCCCACCAGCTGGAGGTGAGCGCGGAGGACTTGGTGTTCGAGAACGGCCGGTTCCACGTGCGCGGGGCTCCCGACCGCGGCATGACCATCCAGGAGGTGGCCCTCCAGGCCTACCTGGCGTGGAACCTCCCGGAGGGGATGGAGCCCGGGCTGGAGGGGCAGGCCAACTGGGATCCCTCCAACTTCGTGTTCCCCTTCGGCACCCACGCCTGCGTGGTGGAGGTGGACCCGGAGACGGGACAGGTCAAGATCCTGCGGTACGTGGCCGTGGACGACTGCGGCCGCGTCATCAACCCCCTCATCGTGGACGGGCAGGTGCACGGGGGGATCGTGCAGGGGGTGGCCCAAGCGCTCTGGGAGTTCGCCAAGTACGACCAGGCCGGCAACCTCCTCACGGGCAGCATGGCGGAGTATGCGGTGCCCAAGGCGGCGTGGCTCCCCTGGTTCGAGTGCCACCGGACGGAGACGCCGACCCCCGTGAACCCCCTGGGGGTCAAGGGTGTGGGGGAGACGGGGACCATCGCCGCCACCCCGTGCGTGGTGAACGCGGTCCTGGACGCCCTGAGCCCCTTCGGGATCCGGCACGTGGACATGCCGCTTCTGCCCGAACGGGTCTGGCGAGCCATCCAACAGGCGAAGGGAGGTGCTGCATGATCCCCGCCACCTTCGAGTACGTCCGGGCCCACAGCGTGAAGGAGGCCCTTTCCCTCCTGCAGCAGCACGGAGGCCGCGCCAAACTCCTGGCGGGCGGCCACAGCCTCCTGCCCCTCATGAAGCTCCGGCTGAGCCAGCCGGAGATGCTCATCGACCTGGGCCCCGTGCAGGAGCTGCGGGGCATTCGGGAGGAGGACGGGGCTGTGGTCATCGGCGCCATGACCACCCACGACGAGGTGGCCACCAGCTCCCTGGTCCGGGAACGGGTGCCCCTGCTGGCGGAGTGTGCGTCCCAGATCGGGGACGTACAGGTGCGCAACCGGGGTACCCTCGGCGGTAGCCTGGCCCACGCGGACCCCGCCGCGGACTACCCCGCCGCGGTGCTGGTCCTGGACGCGCAGATGGAGTGCGAGGGTCCCGGGGGTTTGCGGGCTGTCCCTGCGTCCCAGTGGTTCGTGGACATGTTGACCACGGCCCTGGGACCGGACGAGATCCTGTGTCGGGTCCGGATCCCCGCACAGGCGAAGGGGCAGGGGTGGTCGTACACCAAGCTGCCGCACCCTGCTTCCGGCTACTCCCTCCTGGGCGTGGCCTGTCTTCTGTCCGTGGAGGGCGGCACCGTGCGGGATGCCCGGGTGGCCATCACGGGCGCGGGGCCCAAGGCCGTGCGCCTCTCCAAGGTGGAACAGGCCCTGGTGGGCAAGCCCGCGAACGAGGCGAGTTTGGCGGAGGCCGCCAAGCTCGCCTCCGACGGGCTGGAGGCCACCGACGACCTGTACGCTTCCGCGGAGTACAAGCGCCACCTGGCGGTGGTGTACACCAAGCGGGGGCTGCTCCGGGCCCTGCAGCGGGCCTCGGGTTAGGCTTCCCCGCGGGAGGTCCCGGAGGATCGGGAGGGGGCCGGCTCGGTCCCCTCCCGGTCCACCTCAAGGGAGGCGCCGCACAACCCTCGGGCTCGAGGCGACGGACGGCGAGGGTCGTTCAGCCTTCTGGAAAGCGTAGCTCCGCGTGCAGGTGGACGCACTCCGGGCTCTCCGGGGCCACAGCTCTGCCGCGGTCATCCACCGCCTCCACGTGGAGGATCTCCGGGACCGTGCGGGCCTGCGCGGCCCTCTGTTGACGCAGGAGGAAGCGCCGCAGCAGCTCCACCAGCGCCGACTCCGTGCGGAACACGGGGTGCACACCCCGGACCTCCCAGCTGACCCGCACCGTGGCGTCGTGGGAGACCACCACCGGCTCCGCGGTCTCCTCCCCCATGAAAATCTTCTGCACGGCCCCGGCCTTCCACCGTCCGGGGTCCTCGGTCCCCCACTCCACGTCCACCAGGCGCCGGAGGCGTCGGAAGTCCTCCTGCAGGGCACTGGCCAGGGAAGCGCTGCGCAGGGCCGCGGCAGGATGGTAGGTGGCAAACCACCAGCGGCCGGCTTCCCGGATGGCCCGTCCCCGCACCTGGTTCAGCTTCTGGTCTGACCCCAACAGGGCCCGGGTGGCGGTGGCGCCCAACAGACACACCACCCGGGGCTGCAGGACGCCCATCTGCCGGACCAGGTACGGCAGACACGCGGCCACCTCGTCGGGGTGGGGCTCTCGGTTGCCCGGCGGGCGGCACCGCACGGTGTTGGTGATGAACACCCGCTCTCGGGGAATCCGGATACCGGCCAGCAGCTTGTCGAGGAGGCGGCCCGCAGCGCCCACGAAGGGCCTGCCCTGCTGATCTTCTTCCGCCCCGGGCCCTTCGCCCACGAACAGCACGGGAGCGTCCGCGGGGCCCTCTCCCGGCACCGCGTGGGTGCGGTGCTGGTGGAGGGGGCACCGGGTGCACGAACGGATCTCCCCGGCGATGCGCTCCAGCGCCTGGGCCGGATCCGGGGAGGGCCGTGCCACGTCAGGGAGCCAAGACCAGGTGGTACCGGACGGCCTGCTCGTCCCGCTGTACCTCCCGGAACCCGCGGGACCGGTACAGCCGCTGGGCCTGCTGCATCCACGGGGCGGTCTCCAGCTCCACCTCCCGGTAGCCGCACACCCTGCAGTACACGAGCGCCGCGTCCAGGAGTTTCGCCCCGATGCCCCGCCGGCGGTAGTCCGCGTGCACGTACTGGTGTTTGAGGACCGCCCGTCCCTTGCCCGCCTCCTTCACCGCCGTGGTGCCCACGATACGTCCGTCCATGCGAGCCACGAAGAACACCGAACGCGGTTGAGGGAAGTGCTCCTCCAGGTTGGTCAGCTCCTCCGCCACCGCGGCGTCGAAGGGGAGTCCGAACTCGTGGAGCACGGACTTGACGAGCTGTTGGATCTCCGGCTCGTCCTGCGGCTTGGCAGGTTCCACGACCAGACTCATCTCGCACCCGGTCCGCCACCTGTCGGGCCCGGCTGGCCCACTTCGCCGCCCCCTCTGTCCCTTCCTGCTCCTACACCGCCGCGAGGACTTGCCGCTCGAAGTCCCGCAGGGTGGGGCGGATGCGGATGGCGGGACGGCCGACTTCGGAAACCGCCTCCACGGTCTTCAGCCCCGCCCCCGTGATGAGGGCCACCACCACGTCGTCGGGGCCGAAGACTCCCGCCTCCGCCAGCTTCCGCAGGACCGCCACCGTGACCCCGCCCGCGGTCTCCGCGAAGATGCCCTCCGTCTGCGCCAGCAACCGCATGCCCTCCACGATCTCCTCGTCCGTGGCTACCTGGAACACCCCGCCCGTACGCCGCGCCGTCTGCAGCGCGTAAAAGCCGTCCGCGGGGTTGCCGATGGCCAGGGACTTGGCCACCGTCTGCGGCCTCGTGGGCGTGACCTGGGAGGCGCCCCGCTGGTGGGCGTCCGCGATGGGAGCGCACCCTGCGGGCTGGGCGCCGTGCAGCCGCGGCATCTTCCCCTCCACCAAGCCCAGCTGGAGCAGCTCGGAGAAGGCCTTCTCCGTCTTCACGAAGAGGTTGCCGGAGGCCACCGGCACCACCACGTGGTCCGGGAGGCGCCAGCCCAGCTGCTCCGCCACCTCGAAGCCGATGGTCTTGCAGCCTTCCGAGTAAAACGGGCGGACGTTGATGTTGGCGAAGGCCCAGGGGTGCTCCCCCGCGATCTCCGTACACAGTCGGTTGACGTCGTCGTAGGTCCCTTCCACCTCCACCACGGTGGGCTCGTAGACCGCGGTGGCCAGCATCTTCCCCGCCTCCAGGCCCTGGGGGACGAACACCACCGCCCGCATCCCCGCCCGGGCCGCGTGGGCGGCCACTGCGTGGGCCAGGTTCCCCGTGGACGCGCAGGCCAGGACCTCGAACCCGAAGGCCCGCGCCGCGGCCACCGCCACCGCCACCACCCGGTCCTTGAAGGACCACGTGGGGTTGGTGGTGTCGTTCTTCAGGTACAGGGACCGCAGGCCGAGAAGCTCTCCCAGGCGCCGCGCCCGCACCAAGGGGGTGAAGCCCGGCTGCAGCCCGTCCTCCTCGGGCTCCACGGGCAGCAAGGCCCGGTACCGCCAGATGGAGCGGGGACCGGACGCGATCCGCTCTCGCGTGGCCTCCCGCAGAGAAGCCTCCTCGTACTCCACCTCCAAGGGACCGAAGCACCGCTCGCACACGTACTCCGGCCCCACCGCGTGGGGAGCACCGCACGCCCGGCATCGCAAGAACGCTACCCGTCCCACGTTCCACCTCCTTCCCGTGTGTCCCGCACCACCGTTCCTTCCGTGTCCAGGGGAGCCACCAGCCACCGGCTGCCCACCCCTCGGGCCGCCAGGGCGGAGCACATGGCCCGCCCGACGTCCTCCGCCCGCTCCGCGGGGCAGAAGGCCAGCAGGCTGCTGCCGGCCCCGCTGAGCACCGCGCCCCACGCGCCCGCCTCTCTGGCCGCCGCCAGGGCTTCTGACATCCCCGGTACCAGGGCCTCCCGGAAGGGCTGGTGCAGGCGGTCCTCGGTGGCCACCGCCAGGGCCTGCGGGTCTCCCGCGCACAGCGCCGCCACCAGCAGCGCGGCGCGCCCCACGTTGAACACCGCCTCCTCGAGGGCTACGGTCCGGGGCAGCCGCGCCCGGGCCTGCTCCGTGGACACCCGCACCTCCGGGACGCACAGCACCACCCCCGGCAGCCCTTGCGGCACCAGCCGCTGCCAGAACACGCCCCCGCGGGTGTCCCGGACCGACACCGTGAGGCCTCCCAGCCAGCAGGCCACGGCGTTGTCCGGGTGGCCCTCCAGGTCCACGCTCAGCTGCACCTGCGAGGCGAAGTCCAGAGGGTCTCCCAAAAGCCGGTTGGCGGCCGCGATCCCCGCCACCCGGGCGGCCGCGCTGCTGCCCAACCCGCGGTCCAAGGGGATCCGGTTGGTGCACCGGAAGGCGAAAGCCACCCCGCCCGCACCCGCCCGCCGGGCCAAGGCCTGCGCGGCCTGGTACACCGCGTTGCCCTCGTCACACGGCAGCACGCCTTCCCCCTCCCCGCGCACTTCCACCCGCGGTTCCTCCGACAGGGTGGCTTCCACCTCGTTCCGCAAGCCCAGGGCCAGGGCCAGGCAGTCGAACCCAGGCCCCAGGTTGGCGGAGGTGGCCGGTACCGTCACCCGCACCCGCATGGACCCTCCAGACAAAGAGAAACCCTCCGGCGCCGATGCCGGCGAATGCAACATCCACCGGAATCCAGCCGCGGAGGGCAACAACCGCCCTTATCTCTCGGAATGCCTTCCGCGGGAGTTGGCACCTTGCCGGCGGAACGCCGGTAGGTTGCCGGGGGTCATCGGGCCCGTCCCTCGCCCACTCTGGATAAGGGTGTTGCTATTCACTTGTCCTGTTGACCGAACGCTACCAGCTCCGCCCCCGGGTGTCAAGCACCTTCCGGCCACAGCCCGAGCACCGCGCCGTCCCGCACCCGGACGTAACCCCGGTGGCACACGCGGAGGTGCGGGATGGCCAAGCCGGTGAGGACGTCCACGCTGAGGGAGGGGCGCGGCCCGCGGGCGCCCAGCTCCTGCAGGGCCTGGT